>Ga0070741_10000684_pt1 | contig 116522 bp, 84 predicted proteins | sample Coa_R1_4_FD_66440 | JGI IMG/M metagenome (GOLD analysis project Ga0070741, IMG submission 66440) | Surface soil microbial communities from Centralia Pennsylvania, which are recovering from an underground coalmine fire - Coalmine... | ecosystem: Environmental > Terrestrial > Soil > Unclassified... | reverse complement strand
GCTTGTCCTCGACCGTTCCACTTTCTTCATCCACGATATCGTCGGCCCGGCGGCAAAAATCGTATATGGCATGAATGGCCCATCGCTTCTTTTTCGGAAGAAGCGCAAAGGAATACGAAAAATTACTTCGCTCGCGAAGCGTGGAGCTATTCATCATGGGTTCCAACAGCACGGGTGCGGTAAAAATCCTGAGAGGCGGCGAAGCCAGAAATGATAATCTTCGTTTTTTCGAAGCGTGAAAGTGTGGGCCGGTGGCGCAGTGTATCGCCATGTAGATCTCGAATTTTCTTTATCATAATCTGTGCGCCGGCAAGGACGGCTTTTAATTCAAATCGCAAGCGCCCACGGACCAGGCTTGGCAAGTGAGCGCCACTTTCGAGCAATCGCTCCACGCGCTCGGATTCGAAAAGAATTAATTTCGAACTATAAGGGGAAGTCAATATTTCATGGGCTGTGCTTATTCCAAACGATGTATAATCGACTTTTGGAAAATAACATCGCCCATTCACGAGGTCCTCCTTTGCATCCTGAAGAAAATTGATAAGTTGCAGAGCCGTACAAATATCATTGGAGCAGCGAATACATTCTGCGTCCCTGTATCCAAACAGAGCGAGCACCAATTGTCCGACGGGCTCGGCGGAGCGAGCCGTGTACCAGTGAAGATCGTCATACGTTGGAAATTCGACTCGAGCTTCGGCATCGAAGGTAAATGCATCGAGCAGAAGAGAGAACGGTTCGATCGGAAGATCGAATTTTTGAACGGTGTCCTGCAAGGCGACAAACGTTGGAACCTGGGCGTTGCCCTTAAACGCATCGTGCAATTTTTGGCGCCAGTCCTCAAGCAAAGCAACGCGTTCTTTTTTTGTACGATGGGGAAGATCGGCAAAGTCGTCCGCTGATCTCATAAACGCATAGAGCGCAAAGATATGATTCCGAAGGTGTTGGGGCAGAAGCAACGATCCGACAGGAAAATTTTCATAATGACCGAGCGCCACCTTTTTGCATTGCCGGTATGCTGCTATTATCTCCTTAGTCATTCGATCGTATTAAAAACAGTAAACCTTCGGGCGATTCGTGAGGTTTTGCATGCCGTCTTTTTTTCTTGTTGTTTATGATGGTTCGCAGTTTTTGCATTCTATTATTTATCGCGTTTCTTTCTGGCTGCACGAAGCACGAAGATTCGAGCATTTCCGGAACTGTCACGCTCGCTGGCGCGTGCCCGATGAATGCGGCCTGCACAAGTTCGGTCGATGGAGCCTGCAAACACGATGGCGTGACGCTCCAGCACTGGATTGTGAATAATGGCCATGTGGCCAATGCGCTTATCTGGATCAAGGACGGACTTGGAAATACGGTTTATCCTGCGCCGGAGGAGGCATTAACGCTCGACCAGCGAGGCTGCGTGTATGAACCGCATGTGATTGGCTTGATGGCGGGACAAACACTCAAGATCCTAAACAGCGACCCGACGCTCCATAATGTACATCTTATTTCTGCAACGCCCTCGGAGGATTTCAATAAGCTTTTTCTCCAGGGCATGCCCGCAATGGAGGAGAAATTCCAAACGGTCGGCATTCGCGAGATTAAATGCGATGTTCATAACTGGATGAATTGCTATGTCGGTGTTTTTTCAAACCCGTTCTTTGCCGTCAGCGATTCGAACGGGCATTATGAGATCGATGGCCTCCCGTCAGGGAAATACACGCTGGAATTGTGGCATGAGTCGAGTGATGGACTGAATAATCCAATTATTCAAGACGAGCAAGTGAGCATTGGCGAAAAGGAAAAAAAGAGTGCTGATTTTACGATTTCTGCACGATGAGATTTCATGGAGTTGAAAACGGGAATTTCGCGTTTAGGCGGCGCCATGCCTAAATCTGTTTCTCCCTCTGGCCGCTGGATACACTGGCTTGCCGTACTTACAGCTGTTTCGGCGTTCTGCTTACTTTTTATGGGTGGATTGGTAACGAGCCATCAAGCGGGACTTTCCGTTCCAGACTGGCCCACGAGTTACGGATGGAATATGTTCACCTTTCCTATGAAGGACTGGCAAGGTAACATTTTTTATGAGCATACCCATCGCCTGTTTGCGTCTTTTGTGGGATTTTTGATCCTTACCCTTGCCGTTCTTTTACAACGCTATGAACCTCGCATGTGGGTCAAGCGGCTCGGATGGCTTGCGCTCGGCGGTGTGGTCTTGCAAGGAGTGTTAGGAGGTATTACCGTACTGACCTATCTTCCCCCCGCCGTTTCAAGCGCTCACGCAGGCCTGGGACAAGCGATGTTTTGTCTCACGCTTGCGATTGCTATGGTCACGGGAAAGAAGTGGGAACTGGATACACCTAAAAAAGTGGAACGCACAAAATTTGGCGTTCGAACACTTTCCTTCGTTACGGTGATCACCATTTTTTGCCAGTTGCTGATCGGCGCGGTGATGCGCCATACCTTTTCCGGCCTTGCGATACCGACATTCCCCTTCGCACCGAATGGGAGCATTATCCCGGAGTTCACTTCATTTGGAGTGGCCATTAACTTTACCCACCGTGTGGGCGCCGTGATCGTTACGATCATGATGTTCCTCACGGCACGGGCGATATTTCGGTGGCATCCACGAGCCAAGTCGATCGTGATCCCGATGGTCCTTGCCATGTTTTTACTTGGAATTCAAATCATGCTCGGTGCGATCACGATCTGGAGCCAGAAAGCGGTAACGCCGACGACGTTACATGTCTCCTGTGGCGCCGCGATCCTTGGAACCATGGTCTATATCATGGTCCGGAGCCGGCACCTTTTTTCGCCGATGGTCGTGCAATCCGCGCCGCTCGGCACACCGCGCGCTGAACTTTCTTCTGCCGGATAATGGAAACGGCCGTTCATACGAGTCCCCGCATAGAAGGTCGCGTCTTCGACTGGAGGCAGCTCCTGCGGGATTTTTACGATCTCTCCAAACCCGGAATCGGATTTTATTCCCTGCTCACAACTGCAACGTCCTTCTGGCTTGCATCGCATGAGTTTAATGCGGTTCTTTTCGTTCACACAATGCTCGCCACGGCCTGCGTGACCTGCGGCGGCGGAGCGCTCAACCAGGTGATCGAGATCGAAGCTGATTCGAGAATGCACCGCACCGAAAACCGGCCACTTCCGGCAGGAAGGATCTCGCCCATGACCGGGCTTCTCTTCGGCGTATTGGTCTCCCTGATGGGAACGATCTATATGCTGCTCTTCGTCGGGAGTCTTCCCAGTTTGTTGGCGATTGCGACCTTGGCGGGGTATCTTTTTATTTACACGCCGCTCAAAAAAAGGACACATCTTTCGACACTCATTGGGGCCTTTCCCGGCGCCGTCCCGATCCTCATTGGCTGGGCCGCCGTCCGTGGGAACCTTGAATTTGGGGCCTGGGCGCTCTTTGCCATTTTGTTTCTCTGGCAGATCCCCCATTTCCTTGCGATAGCTTGGATGTACCGAAAGGACTATGCCCGAGCAGGGTTCCCGATGCTGACAGTGATCGATCCGGAAGGAACGCGCGCAGCGTTTCAAGTCATTAGCTACACACTTGCCCTCATTCCGGTCAGTTTGCTGCTCTCCTTGCTCCGTATCACGGGAGTGGTCTATTTTGCCGGCGCGATCGTGCTCGGGCTCGGCTTCGCAATCGCCGGTATTCGCGCGGCAAGCGAACGTTCTAACAAGTCTGCGAAGCAACTCCTTTTCGCTTCGATCGTTTATTTACCGGTGCTCCTGATCTTAATGGCGATCGATAAGATCTAAAAAAAATCAGGGCATTATCCGTAGATAATGCCCTGAGAAAAATTCCGAGTCGCTTTTTATCGATCGAACTAATTTTATCGAACAATGGAAATTCGTTGTTCGACGAGTTGGCCCGGAATGCGAGCCGCAACGATATACGATCCCTGCGGAAGTTCCGAGAGATCGACGTTGATATCTCTCTTTCCAGATGCCGGACCAACATAAACGGTCCGAACTTCTTTTCCGGTGACGTCGAAGATTCGAATATCGAGATCTGCAGACGCCGCCATAGAGACGGTAACTTTCGTTGCGCCGGAAGCTGGATTCGGCCATGCTGTGAGATCGAGCGCGGGCTCAGGGGCCAGCGGTGAAACCGCAGCGGCGGCACTGCCCGGTGTCCAGAATCCGAAATAGCCGATCATTTGCGAGTTCGATGCCACGCCGACAACGGGCTGCCCGGCAGTCGAACCGACTTGGACGCTTCCGTTCGAAGAGGTATTCCCACCCGAAGCAACGACAGCTCTCTGGAGCATGACCTGTGCACTTGATTCGATCGGCCAGGAGGCCGCGATCAGCGCCCCAAGTATTAATAGGATTTTCATGGTTCGGTCTCCCATGTTATTGATTGATGATCAGGTAATTGAACCCAAGATCGGAGCCAAGAGGCACGGTGCCAAGCAAAGAGACCGTGAACGATCCGGCGCTCGTGCTGCTCACGCGGATCGGTACCAACCCCGAAACGCCAGAATTAATCGTGAGCAGAATGATCGAATTTGCTTTTGCATAGGTATTATTGATCGTTATGCTCAAGTTCCCTGCTGTGATCGTTCCCGTCCCGACCGGTCCAACAACCGAAAGTCCGCCCACGATACGTGCTGCCGTATTGCCCGACGTCGTTGAATCCGTAAGCGCGGTCGTTGCGGAAGATGAAATCGTCGTGGCACCGTTCGAGGCAACATTCAGGACCGTGTTGCCGGCAGAATCTTTCGCTGCAAGGAGGGCATTCGCGGACCCCGAGGCGGTATTCTGCAATTGCAGGGCTGCGCTGCCCGCCGTCGACGAGGTTGCGCTAATTGCGGTCCCACCCGTGGAACTTACGTTCAGCGCATTGTTCGCGGTGGAATTGATCGTGGTCGCACCAGTTCCCGCGACCGAGAACACCGTGCTGCCCGAGCCATTCATCGCCGAGATCAGGCCGGCCGCCGTTGCGGTAGAATTATTTTTCACCTGAAGGGCAGCAGCCGTTGCATTATTTCCTGTGGCGCTGATCGCCGTGCCACCCGAGTTCGTGATTGAAAGTGCGGTATTGCCTGTCGCATTCAGCGTTGCGGCCCCAGTGCCGCTCAAGGTGAAGATCGGGCTGCCTCCGGCGCTGACTGCGGAAATGAGGTTCCCACTTCCGGACGCGCTAAGGTTCTGAAGTTTTAGCAGGGCATTACCACCGGTCGTATCCGTTACCGCGGCGAGCGAAAGGCCCTGTGTGGTCAGATCGAGCACCGTTCCGGAAGCACTCATCGCCTGAAGGATCTGGCCTAAGGCCGATCCGGTCGCATTCTTAAGTTGCAATGCAGCGTTCGTGGAGGAATTCGTGGTAGCGCTGATCGCTGTGCCGGCCGTGGAAAATGCCGTGAGAGCTGTTCCGCCTCCACTGTTCGTAATATCAATTGCCGGCGAGCCACCGTTCGCGACGACATTTAATCCCGTTCCTTGGGCGGCATTGAGTTGCAATGCCGAGCCGCTCCCCGAATTCGATAAGACTTCCGCCGAGCCGGTACCCGTGTTCGTTAAGTTCAAAAGACCGCTCGTGGAACTTAACGTCTGTGAGAATGGAAGCGTGAGTCCGCCGCCGGAACCGGTGAAGCTGAGTCCGATCGTATCGCCGCTCGTGGTAAGTCCTAAATTTCCACCGCCGGTGAGGACAACGTTCCCCCGAAGGCCGTTAACACTCGTTACAATATTATTCCCAACGTTCGCGAGCAAGGAAGAATCGATCGAAGCGGCAGCGCCCGCCGTGATGCCAAGCGCGAAGTTGGCCGTATCGGCAACGCGGGCCGTGTTCGCAAACGGAACGGAACCAATACGAAGGCGAGGGGTTAGCTGTTCACCACCATCGACCGAAAAACCGACTTCGTAATTAGCATTCGGTACAAGCGAAAGTCGGCCGCTCGTCGACTGACCGGCTCCCAGCAAAATGCTGAAAACACCATCGGTGGTTGTTGCGGTATCGGTTTCTGTGTATATAGCATTCGCGCCGCCATTGGCATAGACGCTTGCCGTGATCGTATGCATGCCATTGGCGATGGCGACACCGTTCATATTGGTGAGCCGGCCCTGGACCGTAAAATTGCCCGAGCCATTTACTGACTGGGCTTTCGAAAGATTAGTTAATATCAGTAGTGCGAGCGCAATACCCGCAAGTCGAACGCAAGTCCTCATTATAGTCTCCTTGGTTAATTGGATTGTGACAAACTGCACGGTTCTACTTCGGGAGGGAAGTATGAACCGAAAGTCAGTGGTTTGTCAGCAAAAGCCGAGCCAAGGATTTTCTATGAGTTGAGTAGTTTTTTCAAAAAGAAAACTTATTCGCCGATGATTTTAGCTAGTTCACGGTGAGAGATCGTGAGTGCGACGTCGTGGTTAATGATTCCAAGTTCCAGCAGGCGATCGACGGCGACTTTTTTAGTCTTCTGCTCGATCTCTTGTACGGAATCAGTTTGAAAAATGTGTTTCAGCCAGTGGACGCCTTTGGAAAGATGCGTTCGTTCATCGGCATTGACGAAATCGAACATGCGGCCGGTAAGATCGTCACCTTTGTCATAGGCTTCGCGTGCATAGCGAAGGCATTCCTGAACAATATTCGCTTCTCCGAACAGATTAATTTCAGCAAACGAATAGAGCGCCGGCATTTTAGTCCGCACTTTAATTCCGAGCAGGCGATTAAGCAGATCATAGGGATTATGCCCTAATGCTTCCATCGCTTTATGTCCAAGTTCCGTATGCCGCGTTTCGTCCCAGATGATACGGGAAAGATCGTAATCGAAGCCAAATGGAACGTCACGAATTTCGTAAAGTACATTGCCAAACGTTTCGATCGCGTCCATTTCATCGCGCTGCGTGCGGACAAGATTGAGCCGAAGCTTATCGAAATCGGTTGCATATTCGATACGGCCACCGTCGGCCACCTGGTATTCGTAGGTGTGCTCGAACGTGCCAAAACGTGGATCGCGCGTGGCGATAAACGAGCGTTCGAACGGTGGCTTGCCTTCGGACCGAAGCGAGTCCGGGCGTGGCATTAAGGTTCCGGTTCCGGTAATGCCGCCCATGGAACGCAACAGTTTTTCGATGTGGTACTGCCATTTGTGGAGTTCCGCCTCGTTATATCCTCCCTGAACATAGGCTTCGATGGCCCCTTTGCCCCAGGCGATCATTTCTTCGTAGTCGGAAAGAATGTGCCGGATCATACGGACGGTCGGCGCGTCCGCGACCTGGTCGGTATGTGCGGAGTGTTCGAGATACGCTTGTTTTAGATGCGGAAGGAAAACGCCATAAAGCGCGGCCACCAAATGCGCCGGCGTTTCGGAATACAATAGCTCGCTGAAGAGCTCGGCGATCTCAGCAGATTGGAACTTGTCCGTCGTTTCTTCGGCGGTGCGGAGTTCCGAAAGCCGAGTACGAATTTTCATTCCTGCTTCGGCATGCCAGTAAATATGGCGACCGAATTCGACCTTTACCTCGAATTCCGGCGTGCCCATACTCCAGCCAGCGAGGGCGCGAAGGATATTGCGCTCGAAGTAAAAAAAACGGAGTAGCCGTTTAGCGTTTTCCTCGACGCTAAAATCGCCTCCCAAACGCCGCTGATCTTTTGGGAAATTATATTTTGCGAGCGGGACTCCAATGCCGCGTAGTTCGGGAGTATTCGACCAGCTATTTTCCATTTCGCCGTGGGTGTCGGCGGGGTGACCGTTTCGTTCCATTTATCCTCCGGAGATCGACAACTTTAGTGCAGAGCATAGAATTCCGACGGTCTTAAGCCGGGAGACGGGATTTAAGCGATTTCATTCGTGCGTTAAGAAAACTCGGGATTCCACCGATTTTCGACCACACGTCATGTTCCTTGGCCTGCATTACCTCGACTGGGCGATCCTAGTGCTTTATCTCGGCACACTGATCTGGATCGGACGGCGCACCGAGCGCCGCGCCGGACGCTCGACCGAGCAATTTTTTCAGGCCGGCCGCAGCTTCGGGCGCTGGATCATGGGATTCCTGAATTTCGGGAATATGGTCTCTGCCGATCAGGCGGCGGGTGTCACGCGCGAAATATACCGGCAGGGCTTACAGGGCGTTTGGTTCCAGAATCTCGTGCTCTTCATTACGCCGTTCTATTGGTTCACATCCGTCCTTCAGCGCCGTGCACGGTATCTGGCTCCGGGAGATATTTACGAGCATCGATTCGAGTCGAAATTCTTAAGCGGGCTTTTTGCGGTGTATCTTCTCGTGGCCGCCATTTATGGTTCATCTATCGGGTACCTGATCACCGGCAAAACAATGCAGGCGGTCATGCTGAAGCCTTCTGCGGAATACACGCAGGCAGAACGCTCAAGCGTTGCACAGTTTCAGGAACTCCGCTCGCTCGAAGCCGAAGTAAGCCGTGGAATGCTTCCCGATTCCCTGAAACCCCGCCTTGCGTCGCTCGAAGAATCCGAACAGAGTGGGAAGATCACCGGGACTATTTCGTACCTGAATCTCGTCACCTTTTACCTCATCTACGGAGGTGTCACCGCGGCGTATGTTATTATGGGCGGACTGTTTGCCGCCGCATTTACGGATGTATTGCAGGGAGGCATGGTCCTTTTTCTTTCGACGGTCCTGATTCCTGTCGGCCTGTCGCGTCTGGGTGGGTTTTCCGGACTTCACGCGCGAATTTCGAGTGAAATGTTCCAACTCTTCGGCACGAGCGCCGGCAGTGAATATACCTGGTGGTTCGTTGCCATCATGACGCTTGTCAATCTGATCGGCCTCGCGCCGCGAAGCTTCACGTTGGGTGGAGCTGCTCGAGATGATCACGCTGCGAGGTCCGGAATGGTCGGCGGAGCTTTTTTGAAACGGTTCGTCATGATCGGCTGGGCCCTTACGGGTCTGATTGCCGTTGCGCTTTACGCCGGGAAACTTTCGGATGCGACCTATATTTGGGGAACGATGACACAGGACGTGCTGGGCGCCGGATTCGTGGGACTGATGCTTGCAAGTGTGCTCGCGGCAAACATGGCATCGAAGGCATCGTCGAGCCTGGAATGGTCGGCAGCGTTTACGAAAAATATTCTGGTGCCGCTTCGTCCGCAAACGTCTGAGCGAATGCAGGTTTTGGCAGGACGCATTGTCATTTTTATTGTCCTCATGGGCGGTATTGCCTTCGCCTATTCCACGGACGATATTTTTGTCGCCTTTAAATATGTTCTTTCGATCGGAACGATCATCGGTCCGTCGTTATGGCTGGTCTATTACTGGCGGCGCCTTAGTACAAAAGCAGTCATTGTGCAAATGTTGCTTTCGATCTTTGTCACCGTGATTGTCCCCAACGTCGTGCCGGCAATTTCGACGCTCAAGTCCCTGCCATCGCTGACAATCGTGACGAACGGTCGTGAACAAACGAAAAATATCTCTGCCACGCTGGCGGATGTCAAAAGTGGGGCCGCGCAAAAGGTCGGTCAGCCAATAACCAAGGTCTTGAGGGAAGAACCGGTCGGGATTTATTTTGAAAGAGTTACCCCAACCGAGATGCATGGCCATGCGACTCCTTCGCGGGTGGGGGAGGGTCAGTTTCGTTTTCAGTTATGGCTCATCGGCCTCACTGGAATCGACCTTCGCGATTTTTCCAGTGCAGGCCTTTCTGCGCTTTCCTTTTCATTCGATATCGTTTTCCCATTCGTGATTTTGTTTCTCGTAAGCATGGTCTCCCGGCCAAACAGTGGGCGTGTGTTACGAGAATTTTATGCTCGAGTGCACACGCCGGCGCTCGCAGACGCACACGAGGACCACATGGAAGTACAAAAGCGGATCGAGGACCCTTTACTCATTGAGCGCGATAAATTATTCCCTGGGACCGACTGGGAATTTTCAAAGTGGTCAAAACGCGATGCAATCGGTTTTGCACTCTGCTGGGCAGGCGTCGCGGCCATCGTATGCATTTATCTCGCGATCGGCCACCTGGGTTCGTAATTTTGTCAAAAGACCCTTAAGACGTGCAATCTCTTCACCACGATTTCGAAACTTCCCTTCCGGACACCGATTACTTTTTTCTTGGGTCGGGCCAAATCATGGCGTGTATCCAATCGAGCCGGCATCCTGGTGCGAGCCCGCTCGGCCTGTTGATTTCCGATCCCGAACATTTTTCGCGAAAGTGGTCCACATACATGTTCCACCCGGAATATGGATTGGAAAAAACGATGCCGACCCTTATCGTCGACGGTGTTCGGTTCCGGCCCGGCGATTCCACGAAGGTCGTCTGGTTCCCGGGCGATATCCCAATGGTCACCGCTCTTTGGCAGCCCGGCGGCCATTCCATGATCGAAAATTTCTGGACTGCGATCGACCACCCCATCCTAATTCGGGAATTTACCTTTCACGCCGAGTCGCCGGTGGAACGGGTCGAACTCGAACTTTCGCTCTATGGCAATCCCGCCATCTTTTCGGAATTTTTAGGGAATGCCTTCGGACTTGCCGCCCGAGGCTTCGATGCGATGCTCGTCAACGTTCCGGTGGTGGGAATCTTTCATGAGCGGACCATCACGGTACCCATGACTCGGGACGGTTCTCTATACCGCATGGCGGTAATGTATTCGCTTGGGATCGACGTGCCCGATGTGCTACTGAGCGAACTCCAGAAAAATGAACGGGAATACTGGGGCCGCTCCGCGCTTCGCTGGCGAACACCGAATCCGCAATGGATTATTCACGAAACGGAACGTCTTTTCACCGCTTCCGCGATGGGACTTCGGTCTGCCGTTTCGGATACTGGCCGGTTCGATGCGAGCCTCTGGCAATATGGTTACGAATGGTCCGGGGATGCCGCGAATGTTGCCGAAGCCCTGGTCTATTCGGGACAGTTCGAGAGCGCACAAGCCGTGCTCGAAAATATCTTTCATCGACTTACGATCCCAGAGGGTATGACGATGGAGTCGGGCCGATTTCGCGGAGGAATGGACTCCGAACTGAATAATAACGGGGAAATCCTCAAAGCCTGCCGCACCTATCTCGACTGGACCGGCGACCGGGAATTTATCGCCGATCATTACGACCGAATCTCGGCCCTGGCAAATTACCTTTTGCAGCCTGAATTCTTGAATGAAGAGACCGGCATGCTGATGGCGTGCCGGGATATTTGGGAGCGGAATGCTGCAATGGGGATCCTTCCTGGGTATGACATCGCGCATCAAACTTTTGGCATTCTTGGCCTGCGTGATGCAGCCCACATTGCAAACCTATGTTCCAATGAGAATGACAGGTACCGGTGGGCCGAAACCGCTAAACGTATGCGCGAAAGCGTGTTGAACCACCCGACGCATTCCATGATCGAGGGGGGCCGCATTATCAAACGGCGTCTGCTCGACAGTTCCGTACAGTTGGAACTATTACCAAATTGGGTCGATAAAGAGTTCCAGAATCGGTTTTCACCGGAAGGGATGCCGTTATCTGAAAAAGGTGCGCGTGTGTGGGAACCGGACATTTCCGAGTGCTTGCCGATCGCTCTCGGCGTGATCGACCCGCAATCGGAAGTCGCGCGGAATACACTGGAAGCCCTTGAAACATTGTGGTCACAACAGTGGGATGGCGGAGGCTACGGCCGCTATAATATCGCGTCAGAACCGGATTCGCCCGGACCGTGGCCGCTGGCGACGATGTACATGGCTGCGGCTTATCTGGAAGCCGGCGATTTCGAAAAGGCACCGCGCGCGCTCGACTGGCTTGCCAGCAAAGCGGGAGCGGGTGGCAGCTGGTTCGAATTTTATGGCGATCGCCCGACGCCGCCCCTGCCGCCAACGGGTATTTTAGTGTGGGCCTGGGCGCAGTGGATTACGCTTGTAGTCCGGCATTTGATCCACGCGGAAGTCCACGAAGATCGCCTCTGGCTTGCGCCACGGCTCGCAGGGTTCAAAGGTGACCTTCGCTTCAGGAATGGGACGGTGGAAATTCCATGAGGCCGGGGATCGGGTATCAGCGTTCAAGGATGGTCGCGACGATATTACTCTTCGCCTATTTGGCAACGCCTTCCTATGCACAGCACCTCCGCATTTTTGCGTGCGCTATCTCAAACGATAGTGCGGGCGCCTCGATGGGAGCCAGTTCCAATGGTTCCGGCCTGTATCAAAGCGACGATACCGGCAAAACATGGAGGCATTTGGGTTGGGACAACATCAAATGCTATTCGATGGACATGGTCCAGTCCTCGAATGGACGCATTCTCTACGAGGCCACCGGCCTCGGCATTCTCCGCTCCACCGATTACGGCGCGCATTGGAAGCAGATCACCGACTGGCGTATCTCCGAAGCGATGGATGTGGCCGTCAATCAAAAAAATCCTAATGAAATTTATATTGCGACGGCGCATGGGCCGTGGAGAACGAAGGATGGGGGAAAAACATGGGATAAATGTCGCAACGGCTTGCCAGGCCCATTCTGCTCCAGGATTGTAATTGACTCAAGTGACGATACTCATATTTTGCTAGGCTCGAATGAGGGGCTATATAACAGCTATTCCAAATCAAAGCAGTGGACGAAGATTGATAAATGGAATGTTCCCGATTCATCTATTTCGCCCCTTTCTTTTGAGGAGATGACAATTGCGCCTTTTCATTCCTCGATTAATGGAATTACTCAACGATCAAGGCAGCTTTGGTTTGCTGCTTCCGAGCAAGGTGGAATGGATGTTATATTTGACTCCTTGAGAAATAAACATAGGCTTCCACTATTGATATCTGGATATCCCATGGCGATATGGTCTATCTCAGGAATGGAAACAGAACACGGATACTATGATAGAGCAATAAATTCCATGGTTATTGAAGCAGGACCATCGGGGTCCATGTTGATTCCCGTTGGAAATGGAGATCAGAGACCTTTGAGTTTTGATACCGTTAAAAACGTAGCTACCTCTCTTGCACTCCCATATGCTGACTCTGGCGCTGTTGCGTTCTTGGGATCTTTGGATAGTGGTATTATCCGAATTACTATTATGCCCTCAGCATTGCGACGAAAGCCAGACTGGCAAAAAAGCCCATATTTAATTTCAAGTTATGGAGCTACTGCTTACAACGGAAGAGGTATTGAACGAAAAGAATATCTCCCTCATCGTCAAATCTGGACACTCAAATCGTTCCTCGTCACGCCATAATTGTCCGAACTATGATTTTTATGATTAACGTGACAAATATGATGCATTCCAGGACGCGGCGAATTAGCCGTATCTTAATCATGCTCATCATTTTAATCATACAAATCACTGTCCAGACAACCTTCGCTCAATCGCGCGAATCGAAAGGCCGTATTCTGAACCAAATCTCTTCGGTTCCCATCCGTAACGATTTTGCGATGGTCGCGGCGCGGATCTATCTCGGGAAAGATACGGCGGCGGCATATCGCCAGCTCGATACGCTCCTTTCCCGCGCTTATGGCGATATGTTCTGGATGTATGGCTGCGCGGGGCTCTATTATGCGACGGGAGACCGGCTTCGTCCCGAATACAAAGCGCGTATTTGCGAATGCTGGAAGCACTACACGCCCTATCGCGGCGATACGGAGAACCATTTTTTGATGTATTACGGCTCGCTATTGTTGATGGCTCAGGCATGGCCTGATTTGCTGGACACCGATTGGTTCATGGGAAAATCTTCGAAAGATATTTACGACGAATCGAAAGAATATCTCGATCACTGGATCGATGAGACCGTCCGCAATGGACAGGAAGAGTGGGATTCGCCGCGCTATGGATATTACTACATCACGCCGCTTGCGCTGCTTGCCGAATACACCAAAGACAAGCGGATGAAGCACCGCTTCGAGATGATGCTCGAATATGAGCTTGCTTCGTATGCGGCGGATTATTTGAATGGTTCCTATTGCGGCGCGCACTCCCGCGTAAGCGATGAATGCGCGATCGATCCGCATGCTGCGGAGATCGAGACCTACGGTAACTATTTCTTCGACGAATCGGGCGGTGCTGCCCGACTCGATACCCTGTCCGCCAAATGCCCCGATATTGCATTTGCTGCGATGACTTCGTTCCAATGCCCGAAGATCATTCGGAATATTGCTAACGACCGCGATTCTGCTTACGAACAATTCTCTCTCAAGCGTGGCAGGCAAATGCTGCGGTATCTCGATAAGTGGAGCAGCACTGATTCCAGTTACGATTCAGAGTATCATGCTCCGGTCTATAAGTACGATTACATGACGAAGGATTACTGCTTAGGCTCGATGCAGGGTGGGATCATCCAGCCGATACAGCAGCAATCGTGGTCGCTCGTCTTCAATTCGGATAAGCACCACAATATCATTACGGGACTCAATCCTTATGTGAGCGCAACGGAGCTCGGAATGTTCTTCCCCGAATATCCGAGCTTCCAGTTAGAGAAGATCTCCGGAACGAAAGCCAGCTACACCAGCGAAAATAAATGGGAAGGCGGTTCGCCGTATGAGCATATTTACCAAGATAAGAATGTGCTCGTGGCGTTGTATGATTTGCCGGATAGCGAGAAGTATCGGCATGTGGATTTGCTCGTTCCATGTCCCCCTTTTAGATCAGCCTTCATTAGACAGGGCAAGAACCCGGGGCAATTGTGGCTAAACTTTTCCTTGGATTCACTTCACGTCTATATTTATCCTCTAGACTCGTTCGAGTGGTTGCGGGATACAACAGGTGTGAGACTGCGAACGTTGGTCGGCTTCGTTGTCTATTGCGATCCTCCAGACTCAGTGATTCGAGCCATTGATTCAGAGCACTGGTACTTTGAGGATGACGCGCTCGTCTCAAATCGCACTCAAACAACGATTCCAATGGGTGAAACGAAACCGAAAAGAAATGATTGGCTCTTCCATTCCCCCTTCCTCGAATCGAAAAAAGGGAGCGGAATTCTGACCATGCACTGCAAAGGCGAAACGCGGGTACTGGATTTCAATTAGGGACAAGCTAAAGCATGTCCCACCCCTTACCGTTTTAGCTTCGGATCGAAGGCATCGCGCAAACCGTCGCCGAAAAGATTGAATGCGAAGACGGCGAGCATAATGGCGAGCGCAGGGAAGAGCGTGAGGCCCCAGTTGGAGCCGGCGGCAATGAAGCCGTAGCCATCGTGGATCATTTGTCCCCACGTGGAAGTCGGAGGCTGCACGCCAAGTCCAAGGAACGAAAGCGACGCTTCGTAAATGATGGCATTGGCAAAGCCTGCAGTGGCAATTACAATGATCGGCCCCAACGAATTGGGAAGAATATGGCGGAAGATCGTCCGCATGTTTTTAAGGCCGAGCGCCTTCGTGGCTTCGACGTACTCGGTCTCACGGAGCGCGAAGAATTGCCCGCGGACGATACGCGCCATATCGACCCATTCTGTAATCCCGATGGCTACGATCGTCTGCCACATTCCAAGTCCGAGGGCAATTGAAAATGCAATGATAAGGAGCAGCGACGGGATCGACCAGACCACATTCGTAAACCACATAATGCCGTCGTCCACCCAACCGCGATAAAATCCGGCAATGGAGCCAAGCAGCACTCCGATCACCAGACTGCAAAGTTCTGCGAAAAATGCGACCGTAAGCGAAACGCGAGCGCCATACATCAGGCGCGAAAGCACATCGCGGCCGTAGCGATCGGTCCCGAAATAGTAGATCGGTGTCTTGTGCCAGTCCGATTCTCGGTTTCCGGCAAGCAGGGAAAGTGCAATGGATTTATCACGACCGTCGTCGGTCGTATAGATCACCCGGTTGTTTTGAATACGGTACTCCCCAATCGGTATCGGAATGGTCTGCGACAGATCGACTTGGCTTTTCGTAAGCAGAACGTTCCCATGAAATCCGATCGGTTCGGTCGAGTACTCGAGGACCTGCATGTCAGGATCGAACGGTGCAAGTTCGCTCGCAAACACTGCGACGATAATAAGGATGAGCGTAATGACGAGGCCGGCCATGGCGAGCCGGTTACGCTTAAGGCGCCGCCAGGAATAATACCAAAGGGAATGCGGTGTTGCTTGTAAAACCAGTTCGTTCTCGGCCCGGCGGCGATCCGTCTCTTCCTTTGTGAGACGTGGTGGAACGGAAGCACGCGCTAAAAGCTCCTCGCGGACTTCTTCCACGGCTGCCGGCTCGTTCCCGATCATCATGCTGTCCCTCGTTTCTTCCTGCATCCGCTATCCTAATTTGACTCGCGGATCGAGCCGCGCATAAATAAGATCGACAATAAAGTTAACAACGACGAAGATCAGTGCCGAAAAGATGACCGTTCCCTGGATCAGCGGAAAATCGCTGCGACTGATCGCATCCACCGCCTGCAGACCGATCCCCGGCCAGTCGAAAATATATTCGATAAAATACGTACCGACCAGCAGCCCTGCCAGCCACGCGCTAACGGTCGTGACCACAGGATTGAGTGCATTCCGGAGCGCGTGTTTGTATACAATCGATTTCCATGGCGCACCTTTCGCCTTTGCAGTGCGGACGTAATCGCTCGACATCACTTCGAGCATGCTCGAGCGAGTGACACGCGCGATAATTGAGACAGGCCGAAAGGCGAGCACGAGCATCGGCAGGACGAGATATTCTAAATGCAGTTCTCCGCCTTCCCACATGTATCCCGAGACCGGCAGCCAATCGAGCCAGGACCCAAATACGAGCATGGCAAGGAGGCCCATAACGAACGCCGGAACGGAAATTCCGACCAATGCGACGAGCATCGATGCATTATCGAACAAACTATAGGAACGAATCGCACTAAGGACACCAATACCGACGCCAACGATCGAAGCAATGATCATCGAACTGATGGCGAGCGTGGCGGTCGCACCGAAGCGTTCCCAGATACTTTCCAGCACCGGACGGTTGGAGGTAAACGAACGACCGAGATCGCCATGCGCGACATCGCCCAGGAACCGCACATACCGTTGCCATGCCGGAAGGTCGAGGCCGAGTTCGTGCCGGATCGCCTGCTGCGTCGCAAGATCGGCACGCTGGCCCTGCATCATTCGGGCAGGGTCCGGCAGGAGATTCATGATAAAGAATACGACCGTGACCACGCCGAAAATGACGAGAACGGAATAGATAAGGCGGCGGATGCTAAATGCTAACATTGGCTACGGTGCAACAGGGTGCGCGTCATTCGAGTTTTACTGCCGTTCCGTAGCACAGTACTTCCGTTACGCCGCCCATGATCTCGGTTGCATCATAGCGAACGCCGATTACGCCATCGGCGCCGAGTTGCTCGGCGTGAGAGACCATTAGTTCGTACGCATCCTCTCGTGCTTTCTCGCAGAGTTGGGTATAGATCGAAATGTTGCCTCCGAAAATGGTTTGGAAACTCGCGGCGAAGGAGCCGACGATCGAGCGCGAGCGAACAATAATGCCACGTACGATTCCTAAATGTTTTGTGACATGGCGGCCGGCAATGTCGAAGGTCGTAGTGATATTCGAATGGTCCATAACGTGTAAGGTCCTTTCTTAGGAAAGATGATATCCAATATAAGTCATGAAAAATTGCCCCCGATGAATTGAAGTCGAGAAGGGGAATGTGTCGTATATTTGCGGCCTGTTTGTGGTGCCCGCGGCGGGACGAGCCATCGTCTTCAGCGGGTGAAAAGGGAATCTCGTGAGGAGCATGATCGATCGTCGATCGATCTGGGCCAATTCGAGAGCTGCCCCGCAACTGTAACTCCATAGCGTAATAAAACCCGCATAAAGTCCACTGGTGCCTTCGGCACCGGGAAGGCAGGGAGTTATGATTTTGAAGGATGAAATTCATCATCCCTCATTCATAATTGCCCAGCGCATGAGCTGTCATGCACGGAGAAGCCAGGAGACCTGCCACAAGGATCGTTTCATCATGCCTTCGAGGGAGAGGCAGGAGTTACTGTCGAATGTCGCGCAAACCGTAGTTTGCGATCGCCGATCGATTTTTTAGACTCCTATACTCGTCCGGATGAGCGATCATCCATCGAAGACAGTATAGGAGTTTTTTGTTACGCCATTATTCATTCGCTGCGCTTCTTTTCCTGGCATTCTGCTATGCATCGGCGCGCGCCCAAACGGAAGATTCACTAAAGCACCTTCCGGCCAGGACCGTAGAGGTTTCCGCGCAGCGTCCCAGCGATTTGCCGGTGCTCGATGCTCGCGAAGTCGAAATAAAATCGACCGGAAAACTTATGGAACTGACCGGATCGCCGGTCGCATCGGATGCGCTTCGTGCCCTGTCGTCTTCGCTCGATGTTCGGCGCTACGGCCCGCTTGGGAGCATCGCAGTTCCCAGCTTTCGAGGCCTGCCACCCGAATACACCATTGTCTATCGTGATGGTATTCGCCTTACGAACGAACAGATTGGCGAAACCGATGTAGGACAGCTCGCCCTGAACGGAATTTCGGAAGTGGAACTTATTCCGGCTTCCAGTGCCGTCCTCCTCGGCGGGGATGCCGCGGGAACAGCGATCAATTTCGTTAGCCGTTTTAACGATACGACCGTGCTACGGCTTGCAACCGAACAAACGGCGTATTCGCATGCCTCCGTTTTCGAGCCGAGCGATTACATGTTCGATATTTCGGAGCAGCCGTTCTCTGGGTTATCGCTGGTCGCGGGCGGCTCGCTCGAGGAAGGCAATGGACGCTTCCCATTCCTGGATACTTCGACGAACCAATATCTACTTCGTCAAAATAATGACGTGCTGCTTCGGAATGCTTATCTGAATGGAGCATGGGTGATCGATACGTCGCTACTGGCTCGCATAACATCGAATTATTTCTATGCGGACCGGGGGGTCGCTTCGACCATCGATGCACGACAAACGGACGAGCAGTCCCTGGTCGCACTTCGTCTCGAAAAATCGTGGGACAAGATGAGCGGCGCTGCGACGGTATCGTACCAGTCCCAAGACGAGATCTATCGTGATCCTTCGATTCCGGTCGCGGATTCAGGGCTTGCACGAATGTTCTCGCTCCATCTTCGTACCATTGTGCCGATCGCGAGTGGGACAAGTCTTTATGCAGGTAGTGACGTCATTCACACGGAGCTTACGGGGAATACCAACGCGCTTGCTTCGAATATTTCGATTGTCGACCGGAATCAGGTCGCAGGATACTCGGCGATAAAACTCGAGCCGGTTTCGCATTGGACGGCAGCGGCGGCGCTCCGCCTCGAAGGGTTTTCCGATCTTGCAGGCCCGCAGCTCCTTCCACAGTTTACATTGGAATACGAACCGATCGAGGAGTTCTATGCCAGCGCTGCATTTAGCCGGTCGTTCCATGCTCCAACGCTGAACGATCTCTATTGGAAAGGCGCCGGCAATCCCAATCTTCATCCAGAGCATATCTCGACGGCTCAACTTCAGGTGGAGTACCGCCCTTTGTTCGAGCGAAGCCATATCGAGCTTGGCGCAACGGCTTTTTATTCATCGATATCCGACGAAATTCTCTGGACACCGGTGAGCGCAACACTCTACCGTCCATTCAATATCGATCGCGTTCGAACGAGTGGGATCGAATTCCATGGTGCTCTGCGCACGAAGGTTTCGGAGAGCGTCCAGATCGATCTCGAAGGAAGTTACACCCTGCTCGATGCGCGCGATATCACTCCTTCGACGGCGGATTCCGGCCACGAACTGCCGTATTCGTCTCCGACTCGCTCGCTATTTATTGCGAGCGTCGAATTTCAGGATCTTGGTAGTCTTTCGCTTGTAGCTCGTTATCGCGGCCACGAATTTTCAACACTCGATAACGATATCGAGAACTATTATTACTACCTTCAGCCGGCAACGACCTACGACCTTACCATCGCTTCGCGCGAATTTCCTTTGGGACAAATCTCTGCTCGTTGCGCTCTCACGATCCTCAATCTTTCCGATCTGCAATACCAGGAAGTCCTCGGATATCCGCTTCCCGGACGTACCTTCACATTTTCCATTCAATGTAATTATCACTAACAGTCATGATCATCTTTCGCAAATCTATCGCTCGATTCACCCTGCTTTGTGCCTTCGCGGTAGCTTCGGCACTGACCTCGTGCGAATCGAATACAAGCGTTCACACGACAGTCGATACCACCGTTGTCAACGCCGGAGATCGCGCGCTCTTTATCGTTTCGGAAGGTAGCGGAGCAAACGGCTCCCTCGACGCCGATCTATTTCGAACGAGTCCGGTACGCGATACCGCCGTGGACTCTAATATTCTTCATGGCGGATTGTTCGATAACGATATTCATATTCTTGGGGACCGCGCCTATATCTTGGAGAATGGCGGCCAGGATAAGAACGGAGTTCCCAAACATGCATCGATCGACATGGTCAATGCCGATTCGTTGACCAAGATTGGCACTGTTATACTTCCGCCGGAGGCGGCCAATAAGATGGCACAAATAAGTTCTACGCAGTTCCTTGTTACACAACGGAATGCTCGCTTTGCTCTGATCTTCGACGGTTCCACAGCGAGTATTACCGATTCGATTTCGGTTGGCCCAAATGCAGCGGAAGTTGGAGTGCTGGGAGGGAAGGCATTCGTTACGATCAGTCCCTATGGACAACCCGGGACGATCGAAAGCATCGATCTGGGTACTCATCAAACGATACGATCGCAAACGATCGGTTCGGGCCCGGAATCGCTTGTCATCGATTCGGTGCACAACCAAATCATTGTGGGATGTACTGGCGATTACGCTACTATTCCCCCCGCTATTTATTTCCTCGATCCTGCGACGCTTGCCATTAAAGATTCACTCACGGATCCATCGTTTTTTACTGTCGGTGCACTCTCTTCGATTGTGCTGGGGGACCGGCTCTATGCGATCCTCGGCTCCAATGTTCTACCGATCGACCTGGGGACCCATGCCATGGAAACTCCATTGCTCGCGAGTGCAAAAGGATACTATAAAGGGATTTATGACTCGCGAACGAATCAACTCTATTTAGGTTATGCCGGAGATTTTTCGAGCCCGGGTAGCGTCGATGTGTATAATGCTTCCACGGGGACGCTCAAATGGTCCCGTTCTGCCGGAATCGCTCCCGGTCATTTCGCGTTTTACCACTAATTCTTTCTATTGTTATGACACAGAACAAAAATCAGGTCATTCTTGCCACCACACTTGTCATCGTGGCGATCGTTTCACGTTTACTTTTCAATGCTGTCCACATTTATGGCTTCGATGCGGTGATCGCTGCCGGATTTTTTGCCGGAGCGTATTTCTCGAGCAAGAAGATCGGCATCATCGTGCCTCTGCTCGCAATGTTCGCGACCGATCTTTTCCTCGGCATCTACGACTGGAAGCTGATGCTGTTCGTCGATGGGTCTATGGTGCTGGCAGTCGCACTGGGACAGTTTTATAGAATTCGTCCTTCGCTCCTTCGATGGACCGGCGTTGTGCTTGGAAGCACGACGATGTTTTTCCTTGTGACGAACGGTGCGGTGTGGCTATTCGGAGAGGGAACATTTTATCCGCATTCCTGGGCCGGCCTCGTTGACTGCTATACGATGGGACTACCGTTCTTTCGCGATCGGTTGATCGGTACGTTCGGATGGAGTGCGGTACTCTTCGCGAGCTATGAAGCACTTCGCTATCGCCTGCCCCAAGCTGCCGGTGCCCAGAATTAGTATGATTTTTAACACGATTTCAAAGGCTCTCACAATCTGTGAGGGCCTTCTTTTTATTACGTCGAATTGAAAACCGCATTATCCTGGTCCAGTGGCAAGGACAGCGCCTGGGCGCTGCATGTTCTGCGCTCGCAGGGTGTGGAAGTGAGTGCGTTAGTAACAACCGTAAACTCCACGCACGATCGAGTGGCAATGCACGCCGTGCGACGCTCGCTGTTAGAAGTACAGGCGCAAATGGCCGGGGTACCGCTCATGGTCGTCAACCTTCCATGGCCATGCCCCAATGAAGTGTATGAGATCAGAATGGATGCTGCCATTCGGAAGCTTATTGCCGAGGACTTCACGCAAATCGCTTTTGGTGATCTTTTCCTTCGCGATATTCGCGAATACCGTGAAAAGCAGTTGGCGGGACTTTCCATAAAACCGGTCTTTCCGCTCTGGAATATTCCAACTTCGGATTTAGCGCGCGAGATGATTGCGGGGGGCCTCAAATCACAGATCACATGCGTCGATCCCGGAAAACTCGAACGGCGATTTGCCGGGCATGCGTGGGATGCTGCGTTCATTGATGAATTGCCGAAGGCCGTCGATCCCTGCGGTGAGAATGGAGAGTTTCATACGTTCGCATTTGCAGGCCCGATGTTTTCCATGCCGATCGACATCGTTGTAGGAGAAATTCTCGAGCGTGATGGATTTATATTCGCCGATATTTTACCGGCTTTATCGGCAACGAAAATAGCAGATGCCTTAGTTTAAGAGCCTGAATGGAAGTGATCTCAAACGGAATCTCGGTATCGCGAAATGGAAGCCTTTCGGAACGTGCATTAGCTCGGCTGGTGCTCGAAAACGGCGCGGTGTTTTCGGGTCGCGCCTTCGGCGCACTGGATGTACAAAGAAAGACCGGGGAAGTTGTTTTCACGACCAGCATTACCGGCTATCAGGAAATTTTAACCGACCCCTCCTATGCCGGCCAGATCGTCACAATGACGAATCCCCTTATGGGTAATTATGGCGCGAACGAGGACGACCTGGAAAGCCGGCATCCATTCGTGAGCGGGTTCGTCGTGCGCGAAGCCTCCCATCGATATTCCAACTGGCGCGCGGAAGAGAGCTTAGAATCGTTTCTGGCACGGAGCGGTGTGCTTGCTATCGAGCAGATCGATACCCGGCGTCTGGTGCGCATGCTCCGTAGCGAAGGTGCAATGCGTGGCGTGCTTTCGACCGAGGGGATGTCCGATGCCGAACTCGTCGATATTGCCCGTCAGAGCCCGAATATGGCGGGCCTCGACCTTACCAAGAACGTCACGGCCGAAGCAACCTATGACATGGGTGAGCGATCTCAGAAAAAGCCGCATGTGGTCGTGATCGATTATGGTATCAAGCAAAATATTCTGAGAAAACTGGTCGATCATGGAGCATGCCTGACCGTTATGCCATCGACCACGACGCTCGACGAAATTCTGGAACGGAAACCGGATGGAATCTTTCTTTCGAACGGGCCGGGTGATCCGGACGCAGTGAAAGATACGATCGCGATGCTAAAGCACCTGATCAAAAAAGAGGAGCATCCGATTTTTGGCATCTGCCTCGGGCATCAACTTCTTTCGCTCGCACTCGGCGGAAATACGTATAAACTGAAATTCGGTCACCGCGGCGCAAATCATCCTGTAAAGAACCTTGTCTCAGAAAAGATCGAGATTACGTCGCAGAACCATGGCTTCGCCGTCGATTGGAAAACGATGCCGAAGGATTGCGAACTCACACATTTAAATCTCAACGACCACACAGTAGAAGGTTTTTGCCACAAAAAATTGCCCATCTTTGCCGTACAGTATCACCCAGAAGCTTCGCCCGGCCCCCATGAAAGCGATTATCTTTTTTCGCAGTTCATGGAAAGCATGCGAAAGAATTGATTTGTAGCACCGGGCTGAAATTTTGTTGTGTATGCAAGACCCGGTGAAGATTCTCCCTCTTTTGGTGTTTCGGCGGGATATTAATGGCAAAATCGAAAACTCCAAAAGAAAAACAGGCCACGGACGAAGGCCAGAGCAAACTTAAGGCACGTCCGGGGTCCAAGGCCACGGTAACGACCGAACCGCAGGAACGCATCGTTCCGTCTGAATCGAATGAGGCACTCCGCGAGATACCGGAGTGGGTCCCCGTCCTTGCGCTTCGGGACGTTGTCATTTATCCATACATGATTTTCCCCGTTCTGGTAGGGCGAGAGTCATCGCTTGGTTCGGTCACCGCAGCGATTGGGCGTGAAAGATATCTCTTTCTCGTCGCTCAGCGCGATGCCTCTCAGGAAGAACCCAAAACGGACGATCTTTACAATTTTGGGACACTCGCGAAAGTGGTCCGCATTGTTCGGTTGCCGAATGGCCTCATGAAAGTCCTTGTCGATGGATTGGAGCAGGCGGTAGCTTCCGAATTCGGCCTGTCCGACGGACACATTGAAGCGAAGCTTACCCTACTGAGGCCTCACGAACTTCCTCCACCGGAACTTGAGGCCCTGACGCGCCATGCGAGCGATCTTTTTCGGCAATACGTCCGGCAGTCGCGGCAGGTGCCCCAGGAAGTGCTGATGGCCTTCGATAATATTGCCGACCCGCGCAGACGTCTCTTTTATATGGCGGCACACCTGACGAAGGACCTTGCCAGCAAGCAGCATATTCTCGAGATCACCGATCTTCGCGATCAATATCTTCATCTTACCGGATTGCTCGTTGCGGAACTCGATATTTTAAAGATCGAGCAGGAGATCGATGAAAAAGTCCAGCAGTCCGTGCAAAAGTCGCAGCGGAAATATTTCCTGAGCGAGCAGATACGCGTACTCCAGCAGGAATTAGGGGAAGATTTAGACGAACAACACCCTGAGTTCGGGAAGTTGATCGAACAACTCAACGCTGCCGGACTTCCGAAACAAGCGCGCACGAAAGCGGACGAGGAACTTGAACGGCTCAAAAAGCAGCCGCCCATGTCGCCGGAGGGAACGGTTATTCGGTCCTACCTGGAATGGCTGACCCAAGTTCCCTGGAAAAAAAGAACGAAGGACCACCTGAATATCGAACATGTTCGCACCGTGCTCGAACGCGATCATTATGGTCTCGAGAAACCGAAGGAACGAATTTTAGAGCATATTGCCGTCCTGAATTTGGTCGATAAAATGCGCGGTCAGATCCTGTGCCTCGTCGGGCCGCCGGGCGTGGGGAAGACCTCGCTCGCGCGTTCGATCGCGAGCGCGCTCGGCCGAGAATTCGTCCGCATTTCGCTGGGCGGCGTACGCGACGAAGCGGAGATCCGAGGTCATCGCCGCACCTACATTGGTTCTATGCCGGGAAAGATCATTCAATCCATGAAGCGTGCAGGGGTGACGAACCCGCTGATGTTGCTGGACGAGGTCGATAAGATGTCCATGGACTTTCGTGGCGATCCGAGTTCTGCTCTGCTCGAGGTCCTGGACCCCGAACAAAATCATTCTTTTACCGATCATTACCTCGAAGTCGATTATGACTTGAGCAACGTCTTTTTCGTAACGACGGCGAACGTGCGCTATAACATTCCGCTGCCGCTTGCAGACCGAATGGAGATCATCGAGTTGCCCGGATATCTCGAGCATGAGAAGCTCGAGATCGCAAAGCAGCATATTGTTCCTGGCCAGCTCCGCGCCCATGGGCTGCCCGAGGGCAGCCTCACCTTCGAGGACGAAGCGATCCTCCGCATCATTCGGCAATATACCGAAGAAGCCGGCGTGCGCGATCTGGTGCGCCAAATCGCGCGTGTCTGCAGAAAGGTCGCTCGCACGATCGTCATGAAGGCGTACGAGAACCTTCCTGCGGAGCCGAAGGCTGCGACGAACGGGGAAGCGCGGGAACTTTCAAAGACCGTCCAGGTGACCGCACATGGACTTCTTAAAGTGGACGAACCGCAGGATGGAAAGGAAATTGAGGACGCGGGCGAAGACCGTCCAAAAGAACCGCTCCCAATCCCGCCCGGATTTCATGTCACCGTCACGCCGGCTTCGCTCGAAACATATTTGGGCGTTGCAAAATTTTTTCTTTCAAAAAATGAGCTGACACCGAAAGTCGGCGCCGTGATGGGCCTCGCGTGGACGAGTACGGGCGGCGATGTCCTTCCGGTCGAGACCGTGCTCGTCGATGGGTCCGAGCGGCTCACACTTACCGGGCAGTTAGGCGATGTAATGAAAGAGTCTGCTCAGGCGGCACTCACCTTCATTCGTTCGCGCTATCGCGAGCTAAAAGTTCCGCGAGATTTTACGAAGAATAAAGAAGTGCACGTCCACTTGCCGGAAGGCGCAATCCCGAAGGACGGCCCCAGCGCAGGTATTACACTTATGATGTCGATCATTTCCGCCGTGAATGGCAAGCCGATTCGAGGCGATCTGGCAATGACGGGAGAGATCACGCTGCGCGGCAATGTCCTTGCGATCGGCGGGCTTCAGGAAAAGCTCCTCGCGGCAAAACGGGTGGGAATTAAAGCTGTTATTATTCCGGAAGAGAACCGTCCTTCGCTTGCGGAAATACCCGATGCGGTAAAAGAGGGACTGAATATCATTCCTGTGAGTACCGTCGATCAGGCGGTTCCCATTGTATTCGATCTTACCACGCCCGCTACAGCGCTCAAAGCGGCTCCGCCTTCAGCACGCAAGGAACCCGCACGAAACGTCAACAGGAAAAAGGCAAAAAAACCTGTCCCCTCCAAAGGAGCCAAACGCAAGAAAAGAAAGTAGGCGTTAGTCGCTCGTCAGCGATTTGCTGACATTCATGGACGGACCGCATCAGTTTGGATGCTTTGCACCGTACGATAGAATTATCACTTGCCGGGAGGGTTTGGCGCGGGTGGATTTTCGGTTTTCGTCTCTGTTTTCGTTTCGGTCTTTTTCTCAGTTTTCTTTTCGGGTTCTTTTCCCCCGGTCGATTTTTTCGAATAATCGGTGACGTACCAGCCCTCGCCTTTATAAATAACGCCTGCTCCTCCGGAGACAAGGCGCTCGAGCCCCTCTTTTCCACAATGGGGGCACTTTGTTAACGGCGCATCGCTCATCCGCTGAAATGCATCTGTTAATTCGTGGCAAAACTTGCATTTGTATTCGTAGGTCGGCATTTTTCAGTTCGAATTCGGGATTTGTTTTTCAGTTCGAATTCGAGTCTTAGTTCGAATTCGGGGTTTATTAGTTCGATGGTTTCCGAACTATAACCACTTTTGCTTCGCCATTTTCTCCCGATTGCGGCGAACTGGCGCTAACTAAATACATTCCACTGGGCACCTGACGTCCAAGCGCGTCGCGGCCGTTCCACGTGACGGTCGAACCGAGTTGTTGGCCGTTAATGGTCGCTATTAGCCGGCCCGAAAGCGAAAAAATCTGGACCGTAGAACCAGCCACCAGTCCATCGATATAGACCGTTGGGCTCTCTTCAGCGGTCTGGACCACGGGATTTGGATAGACTCGAATTCCGCTATAATCCGGCTTTCCCTGTTTAAAGATCGTGCTAAAACGCGAAATTCCGGAGGCGGTTGCAGCATAAGCTTCTCCGCGATTCGGGTCGATTGCAATGGAAGTAATTTTATCGTCCACCAATGGTGAATTTTCCTTCGTGAATCGAGCAATACTATCGGAACCGTCTGGCGAGACCACGAAAATGCCATTATCGGTCCCAATCCATTTATTTCCCACGCCATCGACAGTCATTGCCCGAACGACCTGTCCGGCCAAAAACGGAACGGATCGGATCGAGAACTGGGGATTATCGCTTTGCAGGATCGCATCGGGATTCGAGATGATTTCGACTCCACCTTCGGTGCCGCACCAAATTCCATCGTCCTGATCGGTGAGGATAGCATTGACGATTTGAGTTCCCTCCACTGGAGTTCCCAGAGATCCACCGGAACCGCCGGGGATTTCCCCAAATCCGCCGTCGGAGGCGCGGACCCAGTAGACACCGGCAACAATCGATTGCTCCTCGGTTCCCACCCAATAATTGCCGTTGAAATCTTGAGTAACGCATCCCCACGATTTAGCAGAGGGAGGCCCGAGCGTATAATTGATGAAATTCTGAGCGTCACTCGAGACCGATAGACCCTTCCCATTTCCAGCCCACGAGGTTACAACAAAATTCTTGTTCTGGTCCAGAATCATCCCGCTCGTGACACAGTAGGTGCCTGTAAAACTTGGGATTTGTGGAGAGGAAATATTAGTCCAGACAGGTGAAGAGGATTCAAGCCCTGCGACTTTATAAACACCGACTCCATACGTACTAAGCCAGACAAGATCTCGTGTAGAGTCATACAAGACTTTCAGGTATCTCGTATATGGAACGGCTCCAACACCGCTTTCGAAGTCCTGCCAGGCATCGCTGGACGGCTGGAATGTTCCAAACCCGGCTTCCTGATTTGTAACGTATAGTTCATCGTTCGCCGTTGCGAAGTCGAGATAATAAACGGAGTTGGAAACCGGCCCGGAGGGAAAAATATTGGTTTGGAAAGAATCGAGCACAACATAGGCGACTCCCGCCGATGTTGTGCCTGCGATAATTTGTGCTCTGGGTGTCCACGTGATTGCGGAAATCTCACTCGGAACTTCCGATGAAATCGGTTCTTGATTAAAACTCAAAAGATCGCCGGAGGTAAAGACAGTCCCCGTCGCTGTCAGTAAGTAAAGCGAGTCTGATGTTGCCACCATTCGCTCGATGTCGATCGGGTTTGGCAAGGGGATCGCGACAAGCGAAGAACGGTCTGCGGAGATCGAGAACAACCCATTTTGTGCTCCCACAAGGATCGTTCCTTTAAAGCGCGCCAGTGCGCGAACCGCGCCAGCGGTGTCACGGATAAGGTCCCAATTATGCCCGTTTTGAAGGTCGGACGTGAGCGGCGCGAAAACAACGCCTTCCCGCATCGCTCCATAAATGAACGATCCATCGTCGATCGCCTGGCGTACGCTGTCCTCGAACGGAAGTCCTGCGATGCTTCGGACCGTAGCTCCGAAAACGCCCTGTTGTGGAAGATAGATAGAAATGCCGTATCCCGTGGCAAGATAAATTTTATCTCCGGATATTGTGATTGCGTGAATCGTCTTATCGGGATCGCTCGCTGTTTGAATGTCCGCCCCCAGTTGCTGGACCGAATCTGTCGCAGCATGATAGACGTCGAAACCGCCGGTTGAACCGCCGAAATAAACGTTTCCATTGCGATCCGCCGCAACGGCGGTAAGATCGTTTTCAAAAAGGCCGTTCGTCGTTCGAAGGGCAACAAGTTGCGGTTGTCGTACTCGGAGATCTGCTTCGAAGGCTCCGCCGCCCGTAGCTACCCAGACGTGTGCGGAATCAGAACTGACGGCAACGTCGGTGACCGATCGCATCGAGGTATACGTTCGCCATTCTCCTGGCTTGAGCGACTGAGAAGATCCAATCGCCGCAGGCAGAATTGCAACGAAAGTCAAAAAAAGCGTTCGAAATCGCATTAGAGAATATCGCGTGAAAGAGAACGTAGGAGGTTGGCTGTTTCGACGGCCGTGAGTGCGGCCTGGCTACCGGCATTCCCTTCATCGATACCGGAGCGTTCCTTCGCCTGATCGAGATCATAAACCGTCAGAATGCCACAAGCAACCGGGATTCGGTATTCGGCAGAAACGGCCGCGATGCCGTCCAGCGCGAGGCGGCTTACGTGATCGAAATGGGCTGTTTCGCCTTTGATCACGCACCCAATCGCAATAATGGCATCCATGGCATTCTCGGCGAGTTCAGCCGTGGCGACTGGAATTTCGAGGGCGCCGGGAACCTCCAAAATTGTGACCCGATCGAAGTCAGCAGAGCAGGCGACAAGCGCACGAACAGCGCCATCGAGCAGCGCATCCGTGATTTCGCGGTTCCAGCGGCTGACTACGATTCCGATACGCAGCTCAGAACCATCGAGACTTCCGGTTATTCGTTTGATCGATGACAAATTTAATCTAAGACGTTAACTGACATTCTAACGGGGAGGCTCGAATTTGTTTCGGTCCATTTTGAATGCCCCAAATCGAGTAAGGAACAGATACGTGCTCCCGGAAATGACGATGCAAACCGTTCATCGGCCGTACCGAGTAATATCGTCATCCCTCGAAGATTTTCCTGTTTGAGGATGCTAACGATGTCCCGCATTCCTTCAGCATTAAGATGGGCCGCCGGCTCGTCGGCCAGCAGGATGAGCGGTTCCCGAACCACAGCGCGAGCGATCGCAAGGCGCTCGCGTTCGCTCATGGAAAGAAGGGCAGGATATTGGTCTTGAACCTCCTGTAAATGAAATCGCTCAAGGATTGCGTGAACTTGTTTTTTTCGCCGAGCCGAATTTACGCCATCGAGTTCCAGCGGGAGTTCGATCTCTTCGAAAACGCTTCGGTCCTTCAGCAAAGGTTCATTTTGAGGGACAAATCCAATCGACCGGCGATAAGCAGTCCATTCTTTTCGCGAAAAATGAAGAATGTTTTTTCCATTCACGATCACCTCGCCATGATCCGGATTCATAGTTCCTGTCAATATCTGGAACAACGTGCTTTTCCCGGACCCTCCAGGCCCCCAAAGCAAAACGAGCTCGCCTTTCTGTATCGAAAGTGAAAAATTATCGAATAGGAGGTCGCTCTCCGAGGATTTGAGCGTAACACCAAAGAGCGTTATAAGGTCTGACATCAATAAAAGGCGTTTTTATGATGACGAATATCGACGCTTCGGCCAAAAATATCGACCGCAATCACATCGAACCGGCACACGGCTTCGGAAATTGCGTTAACATAATAATACATTTTTGCGACGCGTTTGAGTTGTGCCTGTTTTCGGCGGTCAATGGACGCTTCCGGCTCGCCATGGCTGTAGTCCTGGCGGGCCTTCACTTCGACAAACACCAAACAGTCATCATCATAGGCAACAATATCGATCTCGCCGACGTGGCCATACCTGAAATTCCGTTTTACGATCCGGTAACCAAGCGACGCAATATGTTTTGCGGCGTGTTCTTCGCCAAGTTTCGCCAGGTCCTTACTGCTAAGACGCCCCTGAGTTCGTGGAGCGATTTGTGATGGTTCCGAATCGAAGGACATATAGTTATTCCACGATCTTCTCGAAGGTCAGCTCTTCCTGGAAACGGTCCGGGCGGAAACTTCGGCGATGGATCGGAGAAGGTCCAAATTCCTTGAGGGCCCGCAAATGTTCCGGGACGCTATAGCCTTTGTTCGATTTGAAATTGTATTGCGGATAGCGTTCGTGCTGCTCCACCATAATGCGGTCCCGCGTGACTTTGGCGAGGACCGACGCTGCGGCGATGAGCGGAGATTTTGCGTCGCCATCGATTACCGTTTGATACTCGTAGGGGAGCGAGGTCCTGAAATAGTTACCATCGACGAGGAGTAACTCCGGGAGCATATTCTCCGCCTGCAGTTTTTGCGCCGCCTGATCGACCGCGATGGTCATCGCCTTCATCGTTGCCTGCAGGATATTCAGGCGATCGATCTCATCGTGATCGACAATGCCGATGCCCCAGCCGCGGGCATGTTTCAGGATCAGGGAGAAAAACCGTTCGCGTTCTTCTTCGAAGAGCTGTTTGGAATCGTTCAGGTCCCGCAGCGATTTTGGGAACTTGCGGCATTTATCGTAATCGAAGAAGACCGCCGCTGCGACGACTGGCCCCGCCAGCGGCCCGCGACCGGCTTCATCGACGCCCATAATCGCATAGATTCCTTTCTTCCAATGCGCGCGTTCGGTTTTCCAGGAAAGCGGTTTTCGACCGCGTTTTGCAGGCGGCTGTTCCAGGGCGGCCGGATTATCGTTCAGGACGATTGGAGTATCTTCGGTCATCGTGGTCGCGCCTAAAATTGTTTCACTAATCCGAATGCAAAGGTGGCCTGTGTAATCGGTTCTCCGCGGGCGAGTCCGATGGAGACCGCGATAATCCCGAGCGGGCTTTCGACTTGCGCCCCTAAGCCGTAACTCATAGGATAGAATGGCTGTTCCTCCACGGTATTGGCTGTTGCGTCTTTCTTAAGATAACCGGCATCGAAGAAAACGTCGAAATAAGAAAACTGTGAGATCATCGAGCGGAGTTCGAAATTCGCGTAGGCGTAACGCGAAGCAATCAGCGTTTCATCGCGGTAACCGCGAATCGTGAAAATACCGCCAATCCGAAACAGGTCGCTGGCGTCCAGCGGGCCGCCATAGGACGTAATACTTCGTGCATGAAGGCCGATCATCCCAACCAGTTTTTTTGTAAAGAGTGTGTGAAATCCGCTTGCGTCGAGAGAAAGCGTTCGAAGGCCGATCGAAGTCGGGCTTGCGGAGTCTAAAAATTCGGCCGGACCGTAGATGTCCTTAATTCCATAACTCGCACCGAGCAGCCCGAGGACCCCGTCGGTCGGTGCAATGGAATTGTCCCGCGTGTCGATGTTGGCGCTGAGACCGGTGGTAACGGTTCGGCTGTCATAGGCGGAAAAAGGCATTTGCGGCTGGTCGCTCGGAATGACCCGCTCATACGAAAGATTTCCAATCATGCGAAGATCTTGCGTCAGCCCGAGCGAAAGATCGCCCGTAGCGGCGGTCTCGGTAAACGAACTGTCCTGCTGCCGTTGAGAGAATCCGGCCGCAAAATTCAGCGGATACCCGAACAGCCACGGTTCCAGATAATGGATTTCGAGTGTTTGTGTCTGGACCGTCGTCCGGTCGTAATGCAGCGTCGCATTCCGCCCGGTCCCCGAGATATTACGCAAGCTGAGGTCGATAAGCCCGCTCAGATATCCGGATTCCGATGAATTTTGTGGTGGATTATATCCTAAGACTCCGTCGATGGCGCTCGTGCTCGCTTCCTTGACACGGAGCAGGATGAGCACGGTGGAATCTTTTTCCAAATAGAGTTCTGGTTCCGAAACCGATTCGAAGAAACCGAGCCGTTCGACACGGGCGCGGGCAGCCGAAAGCGCTTCTGCATTATAAAACATCCCGGACTGCAGCGCTAACTCGCGTAAAATGACATTAGGGTTTGTCGCCTCGTTTCCAGCAATCACCACTTTCCCGATTTTGGCACGGGGTCCTTCCCAGAGTTGAAGATTGATCGCGAGCAGGCCATGATCTTGAGAATCGACGTGGGGAGTGATCGACTCAATCGAGATCTTCGCTAAGGGATACCCGTGTTCCTCATACAGTGCGAGTATGCCATCGATGTCCCTGGCGAGCGTTTGCTCGTTTAAGATGGTTCCAGGGCGCGTTACCATTCGGCCCAGAAGTTCCGGTTCGGCAAATTGAGACATGCCCCGAATCTCGATATTCGCGATTTTAAATTGTTCCCCTTCAGAAATAAAGAACGTCAATCGATATCCCTGGGCCGAATCGGTCGGGATCGTGAGTGCGATCTGGAATGAGTCGATCCGTGCATATAAATACCCCTCGGAGGTATAGGTATTTTGAATGTCCTGTGTTCCACGTTCTACCGCCAATAAGAGTTCTGAACGATTGGCGATATCGCGTTTAAAAATACTTTGATCGTCGGTGGATAGCGCATCGAGCAAACGCTCGCTGGCAAGATGGACGTTGCCGTGAAAGGCGACGTTCGTGATAGGGAATGCTTTTAAGGCCTGGGCCGATGCATCCAGAACGAAAAGAACGATCCATACTCTTAGCGCGGGGCGCATGACACTCTAAAATGCGAACGTCGCAAAGAATGGCTCCCTCATTCAGAGAATGTTGCCGTGGGGTGCATGGCGCTGTATTTTTTACCTTCGATGTCCGCCTTGTCCGAGAAACGCCCCCAAATGGGGATGCTTAGTTCCTCTGGAATACCTCGTCCGAGCTTTCGATATACTTCCCGGAGATGCATTCGGTAGAGTTCGTCGAATAAGTCCTTTTGAAGACTGAAATGTTCGTCCCCGTACCACCAACACCAATCGCTGCCTTCGGCGATCATCAGTTCTTTATGTGCCGCTTCGATGCGTTTCAAAACCGCCTCTCGATCGTGGCCGGAAAGCGCCATGGCCTGCGTCCGTTCTTGCTCCAGTGCCACGGTCGCCTGATATAAATAATCCCACGCCAGATTATCTTCGGAATGACCGATCCATATATGGAAATTAGCGTCGATCCAGGAACCAGCTTTGACCTGCGGCAAGAGAGGGAGTTTTTTGAGTTCGCTCGGTCCTAATGCTTCGCTAAACGTTACCGGGCGAATTTCCGGTGTGTGAGTGAGAAGATGGTATAGCTGATCCAAAAAATAAAATCCATTATGCTCGTAATATTCCCAGCAATTCTCCCCGTCCAAAATAACAGAAATGCACGCGTGCTCCAAAATGGCTTCGCCGTAGGAGTCGATCAATCCGGAACGAATCTGAAGTACATTATTTACAAAATGTTGCACCGCTTCTTCGGCATTCCAGGAAGAATATCGAAAGCCGATATCGTCCGACAGACCGTGATCGCGGAAAAACACGGCCAATTCGCCCTCCGGTGTTTCTATTCGCCATGGAAAAAAGCGAGCGTATTCGGGATCGATGATACGATCGCCACAGGGCGCTTTTCTTCCTTCGAGCGATTGTGCCAGGACCGATTCATCGGAAGCGGTCCACCGGATGCCATTTTTTCGAATTAGCGAAAGGGCCTCGTTCGAAATACTTCCCTCGCTGGGCCACATCCCGCTCGGGGGATTCTCAAATATGGACTCGAAAAACTGTATCCCTTTTTCCAATTGGACCTCTGCTTCTGTGGGCGCAGCGATGTGGTTTGTAGGTAGCGTGATAGCGGGCATTGCCTCGCGGGCCGATTCCGAATCGATAAGGAGAGGAAGAATGGGATGATAATACGGCGTAGTGGTGAGCTCAATTTGTCCGCGCTCCCACAGCTCCTTGTGCAGGGAGACGATTTTGGAAACGTTCTCGCGCTGTGCTTTGGCGAGCGCTTTTTTTTCCGCTTCCGTAAACCCTCGGTCCTTTGCGATGAGCGATTTAAAAGGTTCTCGACCGCGCGCTATTTCCCCGGTCCATGCCAAAGAATAATGAACGGCCAGATCGCGATACTCTTGTTCAGTGAACCGGCGTTCGCGTCCCGGACCTTTTTGCAACTCGAATAATTCCCGATACCGAACGGAGCGTTCGATCATCCGTTCGGGATGCGCATGAAAAAAGGAGTCCAGCATCAGTTCTTTTTCGGGCGCCGTCAATGATTCCGCCGGTTTCGACATGAGTTCGACGGTCGGATCGAATACTTCTCCGGAAAGATATTCTTCCAGTTGTTGAAGCAGAGAGGGAACAAGATTGATCGTTCCGCGCATCGCCGGATGCCGCTCGAAATGTTGAGCCATCTCGAGATAATCTTTGGTCGCATGCAGCCATGCCCAGGGCATCAGGAATTGATTTCCTGCCCGATAATATGGCTGGTGCTGGTGCCAGAGAATGGCGAGTTTGATGGGAGTTGGCATGACGTCGCCAGAGAAAATTTCGTGCAGTTTTACGGGCGGAGCGATATGAAATCCGCACTCAGGGAGCAGATCGCTCCCTGAGTTGTGATTACAATCATTCGACTTCCGCGACTTTATGCTTAGCGGATTCCGCGACGACCTTGTCTGCAAATTCCCGCGGCGCTTCCTCGTAATGGCTGAACGATTGTTTATGGGAAGCGCGACCCTGTGTGAGTGAGCGGAGACGTGTGGAATAATGATAAAGTTCCGCAAGTGGCACTTGCGCGCGAATGACCTCTAAACCATTTTTGGAGTCCATGCCCATGATCTTCCCCCGCCGAGAAGAAATATCGCCCATCACGTCGCCCATGTGTTCGCCGGGTACGGCGATCTCAACATCGAACACCGGCTCCAAAAGCACGGGCTTGGCCGAAAGGAAAGCCTCTTTAAAAGCCATTTTACCGGCCGTCTTAAAAGCATTTTCGTTCGAGTCGACCGGATGCTCCTTGCCATCGTAGAGCGTCACCGCAAGATCGACCACCGGATAGCCTGCCAGCGGCCCGTGCGAAAGGAATTCGTGAATCCCTTTATCGACCGCGGGGATATGTTTATTCGAAACTACGCCCCCGACGATCGCGTCGATAAATTCATAGCCCTCGCCGCGCCGCTTCGGTTGAAGCTTGATGGCGACTTCTCCAAACTGACCGGCACCGCCCGACTGCTTTTTATGGCGATATCGGGTATCGGCCGACGATTTGATCGTTTCGCGGAACGGAATACGGGGTTCGATGACCTCGACATCGACCTTGAATCGTTCCTTCAGACGCTTGATTGCAATATCTAAATGAAGTTCTCCTTGTCCTTCTATCAGGGTCTGATGGAGTTCGGGGTCCTGGCGAACGAGGAACGTTGGGTCTTCTTCATGCAGCGAATGAAGTCCGATTGCCATTTTCTCCTCATCGCCTTTATTCTTGGCAATGACCGCGCTCGTAATCACGGGGGCAGGGAACTCGATCGGATGCAGAACGACCGGAAAGGTTCGTGAGGAGAGGGTATTGTTGGTATGCGTGTCTTTCAGTTTTACGGCCGCCGCAATGTCGCCGCAGGCGACCGATGCGACCTCTTTTCTGTTTTTGCCGTTCATCACGAATAGCTGAGCGATGCGCTCGGTCTTTCCGTTTGCCTCGTTCACCAGGTCCATACCGGAATGGAGTTCACCGTGGAAGACGCGGAAAAAGGAGAGATCGCCTAAGTGCGGCTCACTCACGGTTTTAAAGATAAAGACGGTCGTCGCATCTTTGGGAGCGGTGTTCAGGCTTACTTCCTGTTTGTTCGATGGATTAATTCCCTTTACATCGGCCAGATGGTCTTCGGGGGCCGGAGCGTTCGTCACTAAAAATTCCAATATGCGTTTCGGGCCGATATTCTTTTCTGCGGAGGCGCATAAGACCGGGAACAGCTTCCGGTGAGCGAGGGACTCATGAATACCGCCGGAAAAATGGGATTCTTCGAGCTGGCCGTCATTCGCGAAATACTCTTCCATGAGGTTATCGTCGCTTTCCGCGACAATTTCGACGAGCTGGCGGTGCAATTCATCGGCTTTCGCTCGCGAGGCCTCGGGAATTTCTTCTTCTGTATAGTTCCCGTCGCTCGAAAAGCGGAGCAGCTTCATTTTCATCACATCGACGATCGCGTTAAAGCCATCGCCGGGATTAACAGGGAACTGGACCACGGCCACCTCGTGGCCAAATTGAGTTTTCAGGTCCTCCACTGTTCGATCGAAGTCGGCTTCGACGTGGTCGAGCTTATTTGCAATAAAGACGATTGAATTCTGGTCGTGCTCGCAAAATTCCCATACCTGCACGGTCCCTGATTCCACGCCGTGCTGTGCATCGATAAGAATGAGTGCGGTATCGGCGACATGCAGAGCGGCGCGCACTTCGCCGGTAAAATCGGCATATCCCGGAGCATCGAGAATGTTAAGCTTGATATTCTGGGACGTGAGCGAGACAAGGGAAGTATTGATGGAGTGCTTTCGAAAAGCTTCGTCAGGGTGGTAATCGGAGATGGTATTCGATTCCTGGATCGTGCCGCGGCGGGTCGTGGCCCCCGCGGCGAAAGCAATGCCCTCGGTTAATGTTGTTTTCCCGGCGCCGGCATGTCCGGCAAGGGCAAGGTTACGAATTTGCGTACTCATGGCCCACAATTCCTTTCGTTAAAAATTAGGAAATAATAGAGTAATAAAGAACCCTCCCAGAGCCTGTTCCGGTTCGACTTGATACGCTGGAATTCGAAAGGTCTTCGCTCGAATTTTCGAAAAATCCGAGGGGGACAACCTAATAAAAAAATCGACCCTTTTTCAGGAGTCGATTAATGGAACATCTCTTTGATCATGCCCCAGGTACGACGGACTCCGCTCGAGGGACGGGTAACACTGACCGTCTGGGAGTAGCTGATGTCACCACTCGAAAGATTGTAACGGATCCGGTATTTGTAGGCATCGGAGAGCGGTTGTGCGCCACCCGATTGTCCGGCCAGGGGCGCCGAACTTACATGCGAATCGTGAAATTTGTAATAGCTGTAATTACCAGTCGGCATGACAGTGCCGACGTCCTGAAAATCGTTTGTGCTTCGAATATCGGAGCGTTCGATGGCATAGCTCGTAATGCCGGTCTCGATTTCTGAATGCCATTCAATCGTAATTCCATCGCCATCGGGACGAGCGGTAAAGGAGTCGATTCCACCGGCATAATCGAAACCGAGCGTCGTAAGGAACGCCGCCCCAAAAAGGAAAAAGAGAAACCGCTTCATGTAGATTGGCAAATATACAACAAATTTGACGCTAATCTCCGGATTTTATAATCTAACCCCTGTATTTTCAGAAAGATTAAGGTAAAAATTAATGCAGCACCGGTCTCGCATCAGCGCTTGATGCGCTCGCCACCTTCCTCGCAGGTGAAGATCCACGCGGCAAGACGGCCTTCGTTGAGCGATTGGAAATCGTCCCAATACGCAGGTGAGCGGTCCGGCTCGGAGCCGGTGACGTTTCCATGCCGTTCAGCTTCTTCTCGAATTTTCGATAGCCGCTGCTGCCAAACGTGCATATTTTCGGGTCGCAAATCCACCCACCCTTCGCGGGCCCAGGCATCGCGTTTGTCGTGGTCGAGTTCGACGGTCGCGTCAGAGTTCCGTTGCCAGCGTTGGGCAGGAATTTTTATCTGCTTGCCTCGAACAAGTTTTTTGCCATCGCCAAGAAGAATTGGAATTCCAATAGAAACAATATTGCTCCTGAGCCGTGCATCTTCGCGAAGGATCGTTTCGGCTTTTTTTGATAACGCTTCCGTGCTGTGTTCGAGGACCCCGCTAAAATTTTTTGCGGCGCGGCGAAGAAGGTGAGCTTCGAAGAGTAGCTTGGCAAGCCGCGGGGGCCCCAGCATTTCGAAAGCGATACTGGAAGTGCCGGTTTCTTCTTCGAGCGCGGTCATCATCCGAAGCGCGGATTCCCGAAGATATCCGGCCCGGTAAGAAGGGCCCATCGTCGAGGCATCGAGGGCAGCAACGATATCTTTTCCGGTACTGGCTCCGACGAGTTCCCGAAAAACGTTTTCCGCAATTTCTTCCGGTGTCACCATTTCCATCTGGCCCAGGGCGCTAATAGTTTCGAACTCGCCCTTGGAAAAAATCCCATTTTCACCGGTGTCGATAAAGACCGATTCCAGCACGCCGCTCGTTGCGGCCGACTCGGACCTTAAAAGTTCCAGTCGGGACCCCAGCGGTTCCGCGTCGTCAAGCGAGATTTGTTCGAGTTCGATCGCTTTGCCGCTTTTTTTGATCGGACCATACTTTATTTCTTTCCATGCGATCGTTGCGGTCGGTTTAATTTCTTTTACGATCTGGGCCATGCGGGGCGTTCGGGCCATTAGAAACAGGAGCAGTGAATGCGCGCCCGCCAGTGAGGATTTTGCCAGAAGCATTCGAGACGGACGTTCTTCCGAATGGGTAAAAGGAATATTGAGGCCCATTCCGCCGGTGCCGCTGGTACCGACCTTAACATAGGCTCGAACGTCGAAATCGACGAGCGCCTTGTGCAAGATCTGGACATGCCGAATAAGCTGCGGTATATAAAGGCTTGCGAGCAGTCGTTCCACCAATTCCATGGAATCGACCGCACCCGATGCGATCGAAGAGCGGACGCGCTGGCCCATGCTAAAGAGGTCCTGATAGGCAAAGGCGGTCGAGGTATTGATACAATCGATAATGGCGTCCGGACGAGCCCATTCGATCGCATTATAAAGAGTATTGGAATGGACAACGTCCTCGGTCAGATCGCCCAAAGTATCTTCAATAAGGCGGTTCCTCGTTTCCGTGTCCTGAAGCAGCGATTCTCGAGAGGCATCTTTCCATCCCTCTCGCACAAAAAGATTGCCCCAAAACGGCTCGAAAGTCGTTTCGGCGTGTGGATACAATTTCTCGAAATAACGGGCGGCAGAATCGGCTTCCGCTTGGCCCAAGGAAGTAATGACGATGTGGGAAGGCCGTTCATCTTCAGAGTGCATCAGCCGTTTAATAACGGCCTGACCGACCAATCCGAACCCACCTAAAACGAGGACCCGCTTTCCTTTTATATCCATGTGCCGCCTAAACAGCGGCGCATTCGATACGATTCGCTATTTCGGAGAGTACTGCGTAAGCGAATCGAGACTGCCCGGTACTCCCGGAGACCCGTCCGTCCGATCGATGGCAATAAGCCCCAGTGTTGGAATGAAGGAATAATGCTCAATCGTCGAATCGTCAGTGACTCCATTATCGACCGTGTACTGTTTGACGGTCACGCTGTCCGTCGAGTAAGGGTTTCCGGAGACGCCAGGCACGGTGAACTTTCCGCCGCTACCGTTTCCCATGGCGACGGAATTGATTTTCAGGCCGCTGCCTTGGTCGGATGAAGTGTTCACTGCTGTGCGGGAAGCAAAAGGCAGCGTGCTCCATGCGCCGTTATTCCATGTCGGCGACCAGAGAGAGACATCTCCATTGCTTTCGAAAGATTCGTACGAGGTATCGACCTGACCATTCGAATGAAGTCCAATCAGCATTATTACTTTTGAATCCGATAAATGCTGTTTTGATGAAGCCGCAACCGTATAGGTGGTGGGATCGAGAAAACCACCGCCTGAATTTGTATAGAGGCTGAACGTGCTTCCGTTTGTCGGTATGCTGCTGAGGGAAGTATTATTATTATTACCAGGACCTGAGGTGCTGCTGCAACCCTGAATGAATGCAAAGAAAGAAGCAAGTAACACTTGAGCGGAAATTCGTAAGATTTTCATGGGAAGTGAAAGGAAAACGTGGGCGATTTACTTACCAGTCAGAAACCGTTCATTTTCCGAATAAATTTCAGCTTCAGGAAGCTTTTGAGTCTCGCATTGTTTCCATTCCAGAATGACCAGTAAAACCCTTTCAGCCCCGTATCGGTGGTGGAAAATCTCGGCCCACGTCTGGGATTACATCGTTCGGGAAACAATGGCGCCATTTCTTATGGCGCTTTCGGTCATTATGTTTGTCTTCCTGCTGCAGTTCCTTATGCGGTTTATCGACCGGATTGTCGGTCGCGGACTGAGCTTGTGGACGATCGTTGAACTGATTGTTTTCAATCTCGCCTGGATGGTGGTGTTGGCCGTTCCCATGGCAGTTCTGGTAGCCGGCGTCATGGCGTTTGGCTCGATGGCGGCCGCCAATGAACTTACGGCCATGAAGGCCGCGGGCGTAAGTTTGGGTAGAATGCTTTTTCCCGTACTCGTCTTGTCTGCCTTGATCGCTGTATTCGACCTTCAATTCAATAATATTATCTTGCCCGATGCGAATCATCGTGCGAAAGACCTTATGACCGATATCAATCGGAAAAAGCCTTCGCTCATCATTGAACCGGGGACCTTCACGACCGAAGATGAAATTCCCGGATATTCGATTTTGGCGCGGAAGACGAATCCCATGACAAGCGATCTTGCGGATGTTACGATTTACGATCACGCCCAGCCCGGGATGTCGCGTGTCATGACGGCGAAAACCGGTCACGTGGCCTTTACGCCAGATTTTCGAAATATTATCTTGACGCTGCACGACGGCGAGATGCACGAAGTCCTTGCCCAACAGCCGACCGACTATCGCCGAGGTCATTTCGGGACCTATATCGTAGAAGTTCCAGCCACCGGTTACGATTTTATGCACGAAGGAGAGTCCGAACGTAGCGGGCGCGAACTTTCGGCGGATGACCTGATGAAAAAAGTTCACGCCGACGAGGCGGCACGTTCAAGGGAAGTTCAATTGCTGCGCCAGCACCTGATCGCTTTTGCGTCGGAACTGACTTCGCTTTCGGCGAAGACAACGCCCTCCATGCCGGCGAAAACGAGTATCGGAACTCGAATGCGCACCATTTTCACTCCTCTGCAGCTTAACTTACAGAACGACCAAAACACCATTGAAACGACACAGGAAGATTTAGATAATTACCTGGTGGAGACCCATAAAAAATATGCAATTCCAGCTTCCTGTATTATTTTTGCTCTTATTGGGGTCCCCCTCGGCGCGCTCGCAAAACGAAGCGGCGTCGGAGCCGGAACCGGGCTTTCCATTGGCTTTTTCGTACTCTATTGGGTCTTTTTGATTGGCGGTGAAAAATTGGCGGATCGGGGAGTGATCACGCCGTTTTGGGGAATGTGGGGCGGCGATTTAATTTTATTTATCGTTGGAATTGCTTTAACGTGGCGCGCTGCTGTCGAACGCCCGACAAAAATTGCAAAAACGATCAAGGAATTCTGGAGTGCAACGTTCGCTCGCAAAAAGGAACTAAAAACTGCTTAATCAGGCATTCCACTCTTCGAATCCTGGAGAAAGAGATGTTCCGTCGAGTCGAATGTACTGTATAAAACGGCCATCGCTTGATAAAATTTGCCTTGCAGAATTCGCGAAGTCATCGTCAACGCTAATGATGAGAAATTCTCCGGATTTTGAAAGCGCCGGAGGAATCGCTTTCGCTCTCAGCGCTTCCATTCCTGCATACGCATCGGGTAACGAATTCAGTTGGGCAATGATTGTCATGTCGCTCCTCTTTTCTATTGCATAGCGACCTTGGTGTCATTGCCATGCTATCCGGGTTGGACCACTACAGAATTATCCGATTTTATGCCAAGGAGTTTAGCGACGTTTGAATAAAACGTGAAAAACCGCTTTCCAGGTTTGGGTGCGGAAAGAAATGGAGCTTCCACTAATTTAAAAATAATCGCAACGAGTGGAATCGAAATTATTAAGACCGCTCCGCGCAGAACGAACTGCTCCAATGGGCTATGGATCGTTCTGATCCATGGGTTTGCAAACCATGAAAACTGCATGTGAAAAAGATAGAGGGAATAGCTGATCGTACCTATCCAAACCAGCCAACGGTAAGGCATTTTGGCTGCTTTTTCAGCTTTTCGGGGTACAATCGCTGCGGCGATCAAGAAAGCAAAGCCGAGTCCGAACGCAAGGTCCGTCAGGCTCCAGAGTCGTTCATCGAGCGTAGTTAAAATGCCTGCAAATAACACTATCGCAGCGAAACCCGAAAGAGATAACCGAGAAGATCTCCGATTCCTGCCACTCACAAACCATTCTGCGAGCCACGCTCCAAAAAGCCATTCCGGCATTCTTGCGAATAGAAAACCCATTGGCGCATAGGGGCCCGTAGCAGCGACGCTAATGAGTTGGTAATGAAAGTTGGTCAGTACCACGTATCGCCAGAGGATCGAAAAGAGAGAAAGGGAAAGGACCGACTTCGTTAATCCAATTTTCCGAAAGGCATAAAGAAAAAGCGGATAGGCGAGGTAGAGCTGAAATTCAAGCGCCAGAGACCAATAGACATGAACGATGCCATAGAAATACCGGTCAAAATAACCGTGCAGGAGCGTCAGATGTGCGAAGAGGTCACCAACGGTTGGAGCGGTGCCGATGAGGTCCGTTCCATGAGAGGTAATCAGCAGTAAAAAAAATGTCCCAACGACAGAAACGGCATATGCAGGATAAAGCCTCCAAAGACGTCTAAGGTAAAAATTGCGCCATTCGAATGAATACTCCCCAAACTCCTGCTTTTTCCTAGCAAACGGGAGGTGAATGCAAAACCCGCTTAAGACGAGGAAAAGGCCAACACCCAAATATCCCCACCGTAACGGAGAAACGGCAAAACTGAGCAGGCTGGCCTTATGAGTCCACGGTACGACGCCAATCGATGGAAAAGGATAAACACCATAATGACCCCAGATATGGTATCCGGCGACCATCAGCGCCGCGATGCCACGCAAGGCATCGATAGAATCGAGACGGTTTTTCAAGTACGAATCGCGAATTTCAAATTACGAATAAGAAAGAAATGTAGTCAACAAATTCCCCTTTATTCGTCATTTTTTAGTCGCTATTCGCGGTTATGCTTCTCTTCTTTGAATTTCCCAACAATGCCCTGCAATTTCTGCACGACTTCGCTTCGCTTTAAGCCTGCTTTGGCCTGAAATACGGTCATTTTATATTGTGGGCGATGGCCGCCGGGTGAGGTAGCGCCGACGAAATGGTCCGAGTGTTTCCAGCCCGTTTCCCGCAGCGACTCCTGGATAAGGGAAACCTGCAACCGGCTGAGCGGAGTCGCGATTTTAATGTCCGGTTCTTCCGTGCCAGGTACTAACTCTTTCTCTTTAGACTGCATCCTCATAGGATTTTGGGATAGTGAATGAATTTTAGGAGCCGGATAACTCCGTTTACAGATCAAAAAGTTGCCGAATTCAAATAGCTTGAAATCCAACTAGGACGCGATTACTTTGCTTAAAGAAAAATATCTTGGGAATTCGGTCCATATGACAGCATAAGGATATTTAATGGGACTTTGCGCACCTGGAGGGACTCGAACCCCCAACCCTCGGTTCCGAAGACCGGTACTCTATCCGTTGAGCTACAGGTGCAGAAAAATGCTTCGAAGGCGATATGTCTTGCCTTGCTCGAATAACAAGAAGCGAAGCGAAATGTTTTCCGATACTCAGGTTAGGGAGAATCTTGCGCATTTCGCTGCGCATTCCCGAACGAGCAAGACTGCATTGTGCAATGGTTCAAAATCCTTGTAGTCTTCGAATATTCTGGCGGTATCCGAACAAATTTAGGAACAGAGTTCGAGCGAATCGTTCGAGTGCTGCGAGGAGCGTCCTAACAGACGAATAGTAAAGTGGCACGCGTCAGCACAGTCGAGCAGCGAAAAAAGCACGTGACGGATCTCTACAAAACGGTCGCTTTCGAGGCCGCGCGTTCGCATTCCGTCGCGCACGAGCCGGCAATATCGATCACTTCATCGAAAAACAGATGAGGCATAAGTCATTTTTTTGGATCGAACTTCTGCTTTCAAATCGAACGCCGAACAACCCACACTGCCTGAGCAATAAAAAAACGGCCGAACTACCGGCCGTTTCTCCTTTCGCGAATGATCGCCGGAACTAATTTTTCCATGTAATATCGGCGGAATCTCGAAGTGTTGTGGGGAATGCCGCAGCAGGCGAGGGTCCGAGATAATTCGTTCCATACTCTCGCGCATATGCTTTCTCGATCACTTTTCCGCTCTTCATTACCTGAACAAGAGTGAATCCAAAGTTGCGATCGTTCCCGACCGGGTTTTCAAGCGGGCTTCCGCCATTGCCGGCAATGATCATCCATGTTTTGCCACCCGGCTCCAGCCGTCGGTAAATGTGATCGTGCGCCGAAAGCATCGCTTCGACCTCATACTGCTGGAGTTCGGACCACAATGCGCTCTGAGAAGCCGGAATACTGCTGGTTGTCCCGTTATCGTCGTAGGCCGGTTTATGGTCGAGCACGAAAATGTGTTTGATGCCTGTCGTGGCCCGGGCCTGGGCGAGGTCCTCAGCAACCCAGTGCACAGCAACGGTCGAACCGGCACCCATCGGATCGGAATTGAGAAGGACGAAATGCGAGTCCCTAAAATTAAAGGAATAGCTGAGTCGGGTTTGATCGGTCGGAAGCGCGTCCGCTCCACCGGCGGTCGGGCCGTTGGAACCGATAACATACGGCGCCATGACTTCCAGCCATTTTTGCTCGATGGCGACCGTGCCGGTGCCATCGTTCGTCTCATGGTTGCCAGGGACGACGACGAGGCGAATACCGGAACTGGCGATCGGCGAAGTCTCATAGTGCGCGCGCCATCCACGGAGCTCCGTTCCCAGCAGCGAGGTGTCTGTTGTTTTCCCGAGGACGAGATCGCCCACCAAGAACATGTAATCGGGTCGCGGCGAAAGCTGCATCATGTCGGTAAACGTGCGGTCCAGTTGTGCGAGATTCGCGGTGCTCGGGTTCCCATTCAGATCGAGGTCGGAATTGTCCACTCGATTGCATCCCATCACGCAAAAAGAGTAGAGCACGCTATCGGGCACGGATGTTACCGTTGTATCCGGAGAGCGATGTGTCGTATCGGGCGGGGTGCCGCTGCTTACGCCATGACTGCACCCAAAGAGAAAGGCGCTCGTCGCAGCAATAAGAACCGTGACCGCGAGAACAGGCCACCATATTCGAAAAGGGGTCGAAAAATGCATTTGCTTAGTCCTTCCATGTAATATCCGCAGAATCGCGGACGGCGGTTGGATTTTGTGAGGGAGAATCTTCCGCGGCATATCCTGCAGCGGGAACGTTATGTCCGTAACTTTTCACGATGACACGGCCACTCTTCATGACGGTCACGACGACAAATCCAAAGTATTGCTGCTCCGGAGGGAGGTCCTTTTCAAGCGGTGTTCCGCCGTTGCCTGCAATGATCATCCACGTCCCATGGTGGTGTGGCTGAAACCGTGCATATTCGTGTACGTGTGCACCGATCATTGCTTCGGCATGAGCGGCTTCCATCGCGGCCCAGAAATCCGTGCGAATTCCACCGGCCATACTCATACTACCATCCGAATTGAAGGCCGGTTTGTGGCCGATCGCGAAAATATGTTTCGCTCCATTTTGACGCGCTTTCGCGATGTCCTGTTCGATCCAGTGAACGGGAACGTGCGAGTCCTGTCCATCCGGATCGGTATTCATCACGATAAAATGGCTGTCATGATAATCGAAAGAATAGGTGAGTTGACTCTGGTCTGTCGCGAGCGTATCCGCGCCGCCCTGGTGCGGTCCGTCATTCCCACTGATCAACGGCTGCATGACATCGAGCCACTCGTGCTCGTTTTCAGGCGAAGAGAACTTTTTGTCGCCATTGTCAATATCGGTCTCGTGATTGCCAGGGATGGCGACAATCTTAATTCCTGCTTTCGCCGTGGGCGATGCCTCGGCACGGTCGCGCCAGAGCTCGAGTGCATGTCGCAGTTTCACGGTATCGTGCTCATAGCCGAAAATTTCATCGCCATCGAAAAAGAGGAATGCCGGCTTTGGATTCAGCTCTGCGACTTCTGAAAACAGCCGGTCGAATTGCGCAATGTTAATTCCCGCCGGATTCGTCGTGGAATTTGTATCCGATTTGTCCATCCGGCAGTCGCCTGCGACGACAAAGGAGTAGGCGACTTCGTCCTGTTTTTTTGCACAGGCGCCGATCGTCATCGCAACGGCGAGTACGGCGAAAAGTTTAAATGTGAATTGCTTCATAACGTCCATATAGGCGAATGCCGAGTGCGAAAGATTCTTTGCACTCGGCATTCGTTGAAAAAGAAAGGTTACTGCTGGTTTCCGGAACCGTCCTGTTGGTAAGCACCGTAGTCTTTACCGAGGCCGAGTGTTGTATAGTCGGCGCCATAAGGATTGGAAGCGCTTTTAACGGAAGTGACCGCATTCATTGGGACCTGAATTGTCTGTCCTGAATTGGTCTTAACCGTTCCGGTGTACGCGTGTCCGACGGCCGGCGAGCTGGGCTGCAAATGGAAATCGCTCTTGAAGCTGGTCGTCACATCGACGAAGCGCTGATTCCCTTTCTCGTCCATCGACCGCATCAGATTGAAAGCCGGATAGGAGAGCTGGTCCGAAAATGCCATCGGGAATTTATTATAGTAGGTGACCGGGAACTGGTCCGGATTGTATCCGACAAACATCGGATTATTCTGGCCAGCAGTTCCATGCACATCGCCTGTTTTCCAGACCTGAATGCCCCCATCGCTCGGCGAATTGAAGTGGGCGACGACGCTATCTTCCGAGCCATAATAATATTGATAGCCGTATGCGGTGTTTGCCGTATCGGCTAAATTTGCGCCGCCGGTCAGGAGCCGGAACCCGGTACGGCAATTGACGATCATGTTATTGTATTCGGTTCCACGTGCTCCGGCCTCGATGTCCGTTGAACCGGCACGTCCGGATTTGGTGCATCGCCAGCCACCCGTCACGATCGTATTATTATAGATGTTGACATTGCATTCCGGATTCGAACCGCCGGTATTCGCGAGTTTCGGGCCATTGGTTGCAATGCCAATAAAAACGTTATACGCAATATCGCCGACCGTCCCAGACTTCATATTGAAATCGCCGCTGGTCGGTGCTGCACATTCGACCACATTGCGGAAAATGCTGATTTTACCGCTGGAAACGCGGAGCGGATCGTCCGTCGAACCGGTAATCCACGAATCTTCCATAATGAAGTTCGCATTGGGGTTTTGGAACCAGACAGCATAGCGTGTTCCACCGTTACCGACGATCGGATCGTTCGTTCCTGAAGAGCCGCCTGCGAATTCGATGTGCGTCCATTTAAGAATAAGGTCCCCGGAACCCCCATTGGTGACGCCGGCGGTTGTTGGTCCAGCGCATTCGATGCCACCCCAGAGCGCGTTCGAACTTGTGTTCGTGAGGTCCGCGTATTTACGAAGGTTTTTCGGAACCGTAAGGTAGATCGGATCGCCTTGCTGACCGTCACAGATCAGCGTTCCAAAGACCTGGAATTCCGGCGAACCGACAGCGCTCGTGGTTCCCGTATTGAGTACGATGACGTGTACACCGTGCTGAATGATGAGTGTATCGCCAGCGGGAATAATGATCGTACTGTCCATATAGTACGTGCTGTCCGCCAGCATAACGCCGCTGATGCCCTGATAGCCGCCGACGGTGTCCTTCGTGATCGCATGGGCTGGAGGAGTCCATGCATTGGAGACCGAGGTCGAGCTTTTGCACGCGGCCAGCGACAGCGCAAAGGCCAGAGCCGCGACAGAGTAGAGAATCGAGGATCGAAGTTTCATGGTCAATAGTAGAGTTAAGTGAAACATGGTAGCCGAAATGGAACTTTGCGTTCCTCTGAGGCCGAATGATTACATCTTGAATCGAACGCCCAGGAAGTAGGTCCGATCATAGAGCTCTTTTCGTATAAGGATGTCCTGTCCATTTACCTGATTGGCGATCGGCTGTTGATAATCCGAATTTTCGTACGGTTCGTGAAGTACTTCTTCGCGCGGTGTGTTGAGCAGGTTCGTCACTTTCAGGTAGAGCGAAAGGTTACCCCAGAGACGCTGCTCTCCGGAAAGGTCGAACTGAAGAAAGGGTTTTTGCCAAACGTCGTTATTGAGGTACGTCGAAACCGCCACGATCGCATTGCCCGTATAGACGGCGCTGATCTGTGCATCCGTCCCGGTTTCGAAATTCTTGTAGAGCAGGGAGAGGTTACCGATATGATCGGCCTGCCCTTCGAGTGGTCGCGTTTGCGAGACCGTGTCGAAAACGACGCCCGTGCCATTGACATAATGCGTCTGAACTTTGGCCGAGGTGATCGCCGATTTCGTATACGTATAATTTCCGGAGATCCCGAAGTTCGAAAAGAATTTTCTGAAATCGATCTCGAATCCGTAGTTTGTCGCGTCGCCTAAATTTTGTGGCTGATAGATCGAGTTAACTTGAATGTCTTCGATCACCCATTCGATGGGATCATGCAGCCGTTTATAAAAAGCACCCACCAACAATTGATCGAGCGCTCCCGGGAAATATTCCCACCGCAGGTCCAGGTTGTCAATTTGCGTTCGCTGAAGACTGTCGTTGCTGACTTCGGTATAATCGTCGCCGGGAACGCCAAGGCTGGGAATGACTTCGTAAAACGTCGGGCGGCTGATCGACTTGAAATAGGAGGCTCGCCAATTCTGATTTTCGGTCGGAGAATACTTCAGGCTTAGTGAAGGAAGAAGATCGACATAGGTGATATCGCCGGTCTTTCCCGGAAGGGAAGCGGGCTCGGAACTGGTCCAGCCAAAATCGGTCTGTTCCATACGAGCGCCACCGAGAACGATGAGGTTTCCAATGGGAAACTTCGCTTGCAGGAAGGCCGCGGTTACATTTTCGTGGCCGTTATAGTCCAATGGATTGGCGGCGGTGCCGAACGGCGTATAGACCGAAAACGTATCGAGCGAAATGTTCCCATTGTAATATTGCTGGCCGTTCTGGACGCGCAACTCGTATTCATCGTAATTCGCATTGCGCGTTTTGTTGCGGAACATTCCGCCATAAGTAAGTTCCGCGGTCGTTCCGAGCACGTCTTCGATCGATCTTAAATTGAGATAGACGCTCTTGTCCTCATCGGTGCTGCTTTCCCAATACCGTTTGCTGTCATCGACGCGATAGGGCTGGATGTTTGGCGGGTTCGACGTGTAGTTGACGCCGCCGAGCAAGGATAGATGTGCTTCGTCGGGATCGTTTAAGGTCGCGCGTGAATAGGCGATGTGCCAGTCGGCCGAAAGATCTTTTCCGAGAAGAGCATTATTGCCGCTTAGGGTGACGTTCGCAATCCCCTGCGTCTGGTTCTCCGTACGAATGGTCCAATCGACTTCGGGGTTCAGCGGCCAAGAACCTTTTTCGTTTACGGTGTCGTACATGTTACGCTCCTCTTGTTTGTTCAGGCTCGCATACATGCCGAAGATTTGGAACGTATTGTTCTCATCGGCGCGATAGTCGATATTCGTCATCGCTCCCCAGCGCCTCTGGAACGTACTGTAGGTTCGGTTCTCGAATTCCGTGAGCGAAGGGGTTCCGGCGATCTGATTGATGTCCGACTGGAAAAAGAGGGTATTGGCGCCGCGGTACGTGTTCTGGAAGCTACCGGAAAGGATCAAGCCGAGCTTTTGATCGTCTCCAAAGCGATTGCCATACGTGGCCGAAAAATTAGCGGCGGGACTGACGCTAATGGCACGAGGGTCCCATGTGCTGGCTGGGAAATCGGCCATCGTCGCTTCATACGAAGTTCCTCGCGCAATCCGTGGCGATTCGGCATTATCGGGGGTGAAAGTATAAAACTTTTGTCCTGTACCGAAAATATCGTTGTATCCACTTCCGGCTTCCATCGAAAGCACCTCATGATCGGGGGCCTGCTTCATCACCAGGTTCATGACGCCGCCGGTTGCATCGCCTTCCATCGAAGGGGTCAGCGTTTTTGAGACTTCAAGCCGGTCGAGCAAACTCGATGGGAATATATCGAGCGGGACGTATTGATTGACATTGTCCGGACTGGGAATTTTAATTCCATTGACGGTCGTATAATTATACCGTTTGTCCATTCCCCGAATGATGGCATATTGCGCATCGCCGGTGGCGGCCGTGCGCGTCATGGTGACGCCCGAAAGGCGTTGCGATGCATCGGCGACCGAAATATCGGGCGAAATTTCGATGGTCCGAGCCGATATCGCATTGATCACATTCTCCGACGTCCGCATACGCTCGAGCGTACTTACGTCACTACCATGTTCGGTTTTACCGGTGACGGTTACTTCGTGTCCACCCGACATGGTGAACTGTCTGAGCGCAATATTCAGAGTGTCCCATGCATCTTCGGATGCCACCTCGACGGAAATTGTAGTATCGCGGTAGCCGGGATAGGAGATCGAGAGCGAATAGTTACCCGGCGCGAGATCCGAAATTTTATAACTGCCGTCTAAGCCCGAGACGGCACCCATATGCTTCCCGACCACGGCAATCCGGACTCCAGGAAGCGGCGAATTATTGACTTCGTCGGTCACGGTTCCGATAATAGAGGCCGCGTGTGCAAAAACCGGAATAGCAACGAACAAAGAGCAGACGGCAAGTCTGAAAAAACGAACGATCATCGAAGCGAGTACGAAATAGAAAAGAGGCGTTGAGGAATCAGCACCGAACTGCCACCAACTTCTCGGCAAAATTATCGCTTCGAAATTTTTAAATGATTACAAGCGTGTAACCTCTATGTTAAAAAACTATTATGGTGCGCGTGTCGAGTAAATTGGATGAACCGCCTATTTAAAGTTCCGTAGCGGCGTTCCATTCTCGCGATACAGGGCATAACAATTCGAATACTGCAACATAACCTCGCAGTAATATCCCGGTAATGTTCGAATGATAGTTTTGTGACGAAACTCTTTTTCACATTTGACTCATGAGACATCGGATACTACTTTGTTTTCTTGCATTTGCAGGTTTTGCTACCAGCGCTCAGGCACAATCGACCCTGATCCATTATTGGAACTTTAATAATTTGACGGGGACCTATAAAAATCCCAATATCCCGAAGTTCGATGCGGATTATTCGATCCTCGATACGAGCAAAGCGTATCTTCAATATTATTTGAAGCCCGGGGTGTCGAGCAATTATGCCGGATATATCGATGGATACACCCCCACACCGAATAATGAGAACATTGATGCGGATACTTTGAACGCGCGCAATGGATCCATGCCCGGAGTTGCGCTCCGTGTACGAAATCCAGTGGATTCGAGCGAATTGCGTTGGCATATCCCAACGACGGGCTATAGCGGCATCGTTATTAAATATGCCCTCGAATCCTCCAGCCTGACCAGTGGCGATTCAACACAGCATTTTTCTTACAGTCCCGATGGTGGAACGACGTGGGAAACGACGAACATCACGGTCAATGGGCAAACGGCCGATACCCTCAACACCACCGCGGTCTCCTACTATGGTGATACGAACTGGGGGCTGGTGACCATCACATTAGGAAGTGATGCCAACAACAACGCAAACCTGATTTTCCGAATCTTTGCGACCGGTAATGCCAGCAAGACCAGTGGCAATCTCCGATACGATAATGTTACCGTGGAGGGCGTCCCTACCTCTCAACCGCTGGCACTCATTCATTACTGGAACTTCAACGGCTTGACCGGGACCTATAAAGTTCCAAACGTTCCGAAGTTCGATGCGGATTTTTCAATCCTCGATACGAGCAAAGCATATTTACAGTATTATCTGTTGCCGAATACATCGAGCAATTACGGCGGATATATCGATGGATACACTCCCACCCTCAATAGCGAGAATATCGACGCCGATACTTTAAATGCGCGAATTGGGGCCACGCCAGGCGAGGCGCTTCGCGTTCGAAATCCAGTCGATTCGGTCGAACTTCGCTGGCATATTCCGACGACCGGATACACCGGCATCGTGATTAAGTACGCCCTCGAATCCTCCAGCCTCACCAATGGCGATTCAACGCAGCATTTTTCTTATAGTCCGGATGGGGGAACGACCTGGAAGACGACGAACATCACGGTCAATGGTCAAACGACCGATACACTGAACACCACGGCTGCCGCTTATTACGGCGATACGAACTGGGGCCTGGTCACGATTACATTAGGGAGCGATGCCGACAACAACGCCAACCTGATTTTCAGAATTGTGGCAACGGGCAATGCCAGTAAGACGAGTGGCAATCTTCGATACGATAATGTTACGGTCGAAGGAATGGGGGCCTCCGTTCAGCCGCCGGCTTTTATAACCATGACAGCTCCAGCGATCGGAACATTATTAGAAGCCGGGCGACAAACAACGATTTCTTTCACGACTTCCGGGACGGTGGGCGAAGTTCGAAAAATCCAATTTTCGCCCGACGGGGGCACAACCTGGCAGGACGTGACGTCGGAGACCGGCGCGACGACGTATCAATGGACGGTACCGAACACCCCGACGACCATGGGGGAAATTCGCGTGGTCGATTCCGCTAACGTTATGGGAACTTCAAAACAGTTTACCATCGTCGCACCGGGCACCGGTCTTATCGTTCACTATTGGAATTTTAACTGGTGGACCAGCGCCTCGTATCACAATCCTGGAATTCCTGCTATTCCATCCGATTATTCCGGAAATCTAAACCACATCGGCTCGATTCAATATGTTTTGGATGCAAGCAATAAGTCCTATCTTGGTTATCTGGACAATGTTCCCGGCGACACGGTGAACGCTCGCTTCGGTTCTATCGCAGGAAGCGGTATGCGCGTTCGCAATCCAACCGACAGCATGGAACTACGTTGGATCATTCCGACAAAAGGTTATCAGGGAATTAGCATCACCTACGCACTGCAATCTTCCAGTCTTACCGGTCCGCAGGTGCAAAAATTCGATTATAGCACGGATGGCGGAGTAACGTGGACAACGTCAGGATTGACCGTGAATGGATCCGCTCAGGATACACTCGATGTAACACAAAGTCAATACCAGCAGGCCACGGCGTTCGCGCCAGTAACGATCGGATTCAGTGGTCAAACCTCTGTTAACAATAATCCAAACCTTATTTTCCGGATGAAGTTTGGCGATACGGCTACGGACGGAACCAGTGGAAACAATCGCATCGATAATTTCGCGGTCGTCGCTACCGCGCTCGACGGAGTAACGAGCACGATGCAACCCGTGGAGCAGTGGAATGTCGCTCCAAATCCCACGACCGATATGATCGGTTTTAAGAATCCATTTAGTTCACCGGTAACTCTCTCGGTCTCCGATATGCTCGGCCGTGAAGTGTTACGAATGAATCCGACCGATTCCAAAGAATTACAATTGAATGTCTCTTCGCTTAGCCCAGGTTCGTACTATCTGGTTGTAAAAGATAGTCAGACCGGTGCAGAGCAGGGAACGAGCTTTATCAAGAAATAGCCAAGCTGCACTGCGGTTCCAAAAGCAGTCCGGTTTCGACTCTGTCGGCCGGGCTGCTTCTCATTTATAATCCGTGCATAAAACCCCGGTAATTTCCCGGTAACAGTAAGTCAGTATTTTTGACGGAACCTCTATTCTTATTTGACTTTATACCCCATGTCCAAACGTTTCAAAAGGTTTTGCACCATTACGTTCCTATTACTTTTTAGCTGTTCGCTGAAGGCGCAAACGACACTGCTCCATTACTGGAGTTTCAATAAGATCACGTCTAAAGCAACGATCCCGGCTCCCGCAATCCGTGCGGATTATTCGTACCTCGATACGAATAGGGCGGTCGTCCAGTACGATACAATTCCGGGCACTCCGAAAGCCTATGTTGACAGTATCAATACGAACAGCAAAAGCAATGGTGCGTATGACAATGTTGCCGGCGATACGTTGAACGCACGACAGGGATTTATAGCGAGTAATGCACTCCGCCTTCGAAATCCAAGCTGGAGTTCCGAACTCCGGATTTATATTCCGACGACCTTTTACAGCAATCCGATCGTAAAATATGCCCTGCAGTCATCGAGTACAACAAGCGGGCAGCATTACCAGATATTCGCATATAGTATCGATAGCGGAAAGACGTGGAAAACAAACGGCATGACCGTCAACGGCGTTGCGACCGACACGCTCGATTGCACGCAGAGCCCGTATCAGCAGGCGACTTCGTTCGGTCTCGTCACGATCGGTTTTGTTGGGGACACGAACGTCAATAACAATCCGAAATTCGTATTTCGAATTCGCTGGGCGGGACAGGCGAGTACGTTTAGCGGCAATAACCGTTTCGATAATCTTTCGGTCGAAGCCGGGCCGGTCCCTCGAACGATCGTGCTGCAAACGCCACATTTTGGCGACACCCTGATCAGTGGGCAGCGTGATACAGTGACGTTTACAACGACAGGAAAAATTTCCCAAAAAACTTCAGTCTTTTATTCGCTCGATTCGGGAATGACCTGGAATGCACTCGGCACCGATACGGTCACCGGTTTTTTTACGTGGATGATCCCCCCGGTCGTCAATCCGGTCCCGTTTGCCATGCTCGCCGTTGTCGATTCTTCAGGTGTCAAAGGGTATAGCCGAACATTCGTGATCTTACCGCAAAAATATTATCCGCCGGACCCGAGCCTTATTTACTACTGGCATTTTAACGGTCTGGCTGGAGTGTTTCAATATCCGAATGTTCGCTCGATCGTTCCCGATTTTTCGGCTGCCCCGAACGCATCGATGGTCTATGCACTCTCGTCCGGAAGTTCGATCTCGCAGGCCGGCCAATTTCAGGACGCGACCGGAACGACATTGAATACACAAATGAACTATGTGGCCGGCCGGTCGCTCGAACTCGACAATCCGACCAACGCGATTGAATTACGGATGTATATTCCGACGGTCAATCGAAAAAATATTGCGGTCCACTTTGCGCTCCAAACGTCGAACGGCTATCAGGGACCGCTCGAGGCACTCTACGATTATAGTATCGATAGTGGCCGTACGTGGAAAACGGCAAGTCATAAATTCGACTCGATCGCCAAAGCGCCGTTTACCAATGGCGGATGGGGATATATAAGCGTCGACCTTTCTTCCGACCTCTATGCAAGTGACAACTCCCATCTTGTGTTCCGCATTCGCTTTAGCGGCAATAATGGCGGTTCGACCGGTCTTGTGCGACTCGATAATGTGACCGTAACCGGAGAGGTCGGACAGGTAACGATTCCGGGATCGATTACCTTGCTCCATTATTGGAATTTTAACAAACTACTCGCCGTATACCACAATCCTGGCATTCCCTCGCTCAAAGCCGATTATTCACTGTTGGATACGAATGCGGCGCATATTGACTATACGCTTGAGCCCGGGACCTCGAACACGTACCTCGGTTATATCGACAATGTTGCCGGCGACACCACGAATGCGCGCAACGCCGACGCAGGCGGTCAGGCGCTCCGCGTTCGAAATCCGAGTGACAGTATGGAACTTCGGATGGCGATTCCGACGACGGGGTATAAGAAGATCGTGCTCAAATATGCGCTCGAATCTTCGAGCATTACGAGCGGTCAACTCGCCGAACACTTCGATTACAGTCCCGATGGCGGCACAACATGGAGTAGCGCCGGCTTAGTCGTGAACGGCGAGGACGTCGATACGCTCGATGTGACGCAGACTCAATTTCAGGGAACGAGCTGGGGGCTTGTGACCGTCGCGTTCAGCGATCCAAGCACCAGCAATAACCCGCATCTCGTATTTCGAATTAAGTTTTCTGGTAATACTTCCAAGACCAGCGGCAACAATCGTTTCGACAACGTGACGGTGGAAGGGTTCCCCGGAGTCGATTACGCCGCAAGCCCCCTCATTCACTACTGGCACTTCGATTCGCTCAACACGGCTTATCATAATCCCGGCATTCCGAATTTACCCGCCGACTTTTCCGTACTGACGTCCGGTAATCCACGCATTGTGTATACGCTTGAGCCGGGAACGTCCACGACGTATGGAGGCTATATCGACAACGTTGCCGGGGATACCCTGAACGAACGATTGGGAGCAATTGCGGGCCAGGCGCTCCGCGTCCGAAATCCAAGCGACAGTATGGAACTTCGTTTCGTCATTCCGACGACCGGCTATCACGACATTGCATTTTCGTATGCGCTGGAATCGTCGAGCACGACCAGCGGCCAGCTTGTGGAACACTTCGATTATAGCCCCGATGGCGGTACGACCTGGAAATCGACCGCACTGAGCGTCAACGGTTCCAATGTCGATACGCTCGATGTCACACAACTGCAGTTCCAGGGCACGAGCTGGGGCCTGGTCTCCATTGGGTTTGGAGATGATACGACGGTCAATAACAATTCCAACCTTATCTTCCGAATAAAGTTCTCAGGCAATACTTCGAAAACAAGCGGCAACAACCGCTTCGACAACATTGCCGTGGAAGGCACTCCGTTAGGCGTTGAGCAAAAACCGGTCCCTGCGGCCATTGTGGTGTCATCGCCACATGCGGGTGATACGCTCTTTAGCGGATCTCAAGTCACGATTTCCTATAGCACTGCCGGCCCGGTTGAATCGGCTCGGAGCATCGATTACTCGGTCGACGGGGGGCAAACATGGACGCTTATTGCTTCCAATGTAACATCGACGAATTTTATGTGGAGCGTACCCGCAAAAGGTTCTACCGCTGCGTACGTTCGCGTCCGCGATGCCAATGGAGTTGTGGGGCTAAGCAGCAAATTCGTCATTCTCGTGACCGGTCACATTGAACGTGTTTACCTTCTCGATCCTACTCCCACCGTCGCAGAGCATACCGAAATCTTTTGGTCAGGCGGAGGCTATTTAGGATCGACGGTCGATATCGACGCGAGCTTCGATGGAAAACAAACCTGGACTCCGATCGTCCATGGCTATGCCTTCGGGACTGGTTCGTCCTACCCATGGACCCTTCCTTCGACGCCGGACACGGGTGTTGTCATTCGTGTAAAATTTGCAGAAGGCACAACGGCCTACTCTGCACCGTTCAATATTTCGCTCCCGCTTGCAAGCGTTTCTGTGGGATCGGAAGCCGGACGTGCAACACTCTGGCCGAATCCTGCGACGAACACGATCTCGATTGAAAATCCAGCCAACGTTACTTGCGATGTCACAATCGTAGATGCTTCCGGCAGGGAAGTATTGCAAGTTCCGAATCTGTCGGGCGTGGTCTTTTCAGTCGATATTTCTTCGCTCGCACGCGGTGCCTATCATTTCTTCGTGCGCGATCGAAATTCCGTTTCAAGCGGCACCTTCGTTGTCATTCGTTAAAAATACGGTTGCCAAAAACGTCGCGCTTCAAGGGATTCCGATTTACAGAATGAAAAAAGTGCTTTTTTTATTTCTTGCGATCGGGCTCTCCCTTGTCGCGTGCAGTAAAAAATCGCCTACTTCTCCATCGCTTCCAGATACGACTGGGAATAATACGACGAAGCCGGGCGATACAGTGGCCTACGCGCAATGGTCGACGATCGCGTATGACACCAATACATTTTCGTTGGGAGTGCAGGTCGGAAAAATTACAGACCCATCGATGATGTATGCCTCCGGTATCGCCGCAAGCCGCGCTTATCCCGGGATGTTCTGGATCGAAAACGATAAGGATGGTAACAGCAAACAAATTTTTCTTGTCGATTCAACCGGGGCAAAGCGTGCCGTGTTCTCCGTTTCGGGTGCAACCAATCGCGATTGGACCGATATGACGATCGGACCGGGACCGATTTCGGGACAGTCGTATTTATATATTGCGGACATCGGCGATAGCAAAGCGAACCACTCGTCGTCGTTTATTTATCGGTTCCCTGAGCCCGCGATGCCGCTTGGTCCTGCCGTTCTCGTTGGCACCACGGCTGCTGCGGAAATCATCGCGTATAAATATCCGGATGGGCCGCGCGATGCCGAAACGCTCCTCATCGATCCCGTATCAAGCGACCTTTATATTGTGGACAAAAATACGCGTTCGAATCTTTATTGCCTCCCGTATCCTCAAAGCACGGACACGACCATCCTTGCCAAAAAATTGATTCAAAGTATGCCGATTCCCGATGGTCCTCTTCGCTCCGGCGGCATTTCACCTGCGAGAAACGAGATCCTAATAAAGAGTTATACTTCAATCTATCTTTGGAAAATGTCCTCCACGGAATCGGTCCTCGATGCTCTGCTATCGACCCCCGTTACGATTCCAATCACTCCGGAAATACAAGGAGAAGCGTTATCTTATACACCGGACGGTTCGGCCTTCTGGACGACGAGTAAGTTCTCGAGCTTTAATTATGCCGATTTGGACCGGTACGTTCGGAAATAGGAAAGTTTTTTGCAGGTCGTAATTTTTCCGTTATATCGTATTCGCTCTGAATTCGATTTTTTAACGATTCTATTCGATTTTTCGGTATGGCACTCGGCTCGCAGAGAAATAGGATATGAAAATACTCATTGCCTACGATGGCTCGCCGTTTTCGAAATATGCGATTGACGATCTCGCCTATGCAGGACTGCCGCAGCAGGGAGTTCATGCGACGGTTCTCTCCATTGGAGATGTAAGAAGCCCGAGTGGAGTAAATTTGGAACCAGCCCTTTCGATCGCCTCGTATGCTATCGATACGGTTCAGGAAACGATCCGCTATGCACGCGAAGCGGCGGAGCAGGACGCCGAGGAGGGCGCAAAGGCCGTTCGAGCGCTGTTTCCTTCATGGGAGATTGAGCCGTGCGCTCGAGCCTACTCACCCGCATCGACCATCCTGGAGATCGCGGACGCCTGGAAGCCCGATCTTATCGTCATGGGCTCGCATGGGCGCGGCGCGCTCGGAAGGATGTTCTTAGGGAGTGTATCGCTCCGTGTGGCCAGTGAGGCGAAATCTTCGGTACGGATCGCCCGGAAGCCGGAGCATCTCGATCCGATTCCCACCTTATTACTTGCCTTCGATGGTTCACGCGGCGCTCGGGAGACCGTCCATCGAATGATTCACAGAACGTGGCCAAGTGAGGCCCGGCTGCACATTGTGACCGTGATCAATATCAGCATTATTGCCGCCCCGGAATACATCTGGCTTGTGGGCAGCGATATAGGTGCCTATCAGGAGATGCGGGATTCCGAGATCGAACGAGCGCTTTCAGGACTCGAAAAAGAAATGAAAAAGTATTTTCGTGAAGTAACGACGGCGATGCCTGTCGGGATTGCCGGCCACGAAATTATAGAAGAAGCCAAGCGCGTAAATCCGAGATCGATTTTTATTGGTTCTCGTGGACTTTCGCGCTTCGAGCGTCTGCTGATCGGAAGCGTTGCTCATAATGTGGCGGCGCATGCCGAACAAACGGTCGAGATCGTGCGCTGACCACACACTCTTTTCAGAGTTTTTTCACTTCAAAGCACCCTAAAAAATCGCAGGGCGTAAGGAAGCAATCCCAGGACGGCGTACGTCGAAAAGATCCAAACCCCCGAAAGCGACTCGAAGCGCTGAGCGATTTTCGGTTCCAAAGTCCGGGTAAATGTAATTCCGCGTATGAGCGCAAGACCGAACGGGATGGCAAGGAGTGCGAAAGCTTCCCATGGGAACCCAATAGCGCTCGCCGCGAGGACCGCAAGAACATAGCTTCCCATCATTAGTATAAGCCAGGTTATCGTCGCACGTCTCGATCCCCAAAGCGCGGAATACGTTTCTACGCCTTCCTCTTCCGTTTGTGGAGATCGCGTTTTGCGGCCGATTTCGAGGACCATTCCATTCAGGTAGGAGACCGCAAGAAAGATGAGGAGACCGTGCGATGCGCTTGCTCGTTCGTTCAACCAGTCGAGGCCGGTCGTATAAAGATCGGCGACCGGCATAATCATCATGTGCGAGAGCATATAGGCGATCGGGTGGCGGCGGAGCCATGCTCGAACGAAAAATTCTTTCGACATCAGCGCGAAGTACACGAGTGCGGCTCCGAGCGCCGGGAGCAGGCGCGGAAGCAGGAACGCATTGAGCGCCAGAATGACGAGCACGAGTATCGCCGCGATCCAGCCGAGTTCCTTGAGTGTTACAAGCCCACGGGGCACGGCACGGTACGGCCGATAGCGGGCATCGTCCTCGGCATCTTTGAACTCATCGGCGATGCGGAGTAAGAGAAAGAATGTAACGACCGTCACGACGCCGACCGCAAAGCTTCCGAGAGGAATGAATCCAGGCGCCTGGCGTAACGAGCGCGAAAAAGAGACCGAAGCAAAAGCGAAGATCGCCAGCAGTGGAGCGTTCTGGACGAACGGGAATCGTTCCGATTGGTAGATCGTGAGTCGGCGCCACAGCGGTCGTTGGTTCTCTGCCGGGATCGCGTCGCTACGCATGGGCCGGGATCGCTTCGGGATTCGGGGACCGGCGACGCCCGAAGATGGAATGCGCCTTGCTGAATTCGTCACTTGCAATGGCCGCAACAATCGAGATTTCGCCACCCAGGAGCGCGGCCGCGACAATCTCGGCGAATTTCCGAGCCGTTCCAGGACCGGCGCAGTGCATGATCTCGAGACATTCACGCTGCGTGGGGAGGCCCGTGCCTCCACCGATCGTGCCCACAATCAGGTTAGGGAGTGTCGCGCTCGCATATAACTCTCCCGATGGGGTAACATCGAATCGTGTCGTTCCGACGCACGCTTCGGCAACGCACGCGATGTCCTGCCCGCAGGCTGCAAAAATCGCAGCGATCCCGTTGGCATAGTGCCCGTTGACGCCGATGGCACCACTTTGCAAGCTATTCACGATCGAGGTCTTCCAATAGGCCATGATGTCTTCGGGCGTTGTATGGAGATCCGAAGCGACCAGCGCTCGAGGAATGATCACTTCTGTCGTAACTTTTTTTCCACGCACGGACGAGAAAGACTGTGCGGTGGCTTTTTTGTCTCCGGAAAGGTTTCCCTCGACGTACCATTTGACGGGTTGGATCGGCGTGTGCTCGATGAAGTAATGGCAAATCGCTTCTGTGCAGATCGTCGACATGTTCTGACCGGAAGCATCGCCGGTCGAAAAGTCGAAGAGGAATGTTATTTGGTTTCCATCGATATTCGGACGCATTTCTTCGAGCGCGCCATGGGACGTATGCTCGCGGACGACCTGTTTGAGCGTTTCAAACTGCTTGAGAGCCCAAATGAGAAAAGCTCCTGTTTCCGCGAACGTACGAAACCGAAAGGTCGGGGTCCGCTGGACCATTTCGAGCAGGCAGACACTGGTCGCGCCGCCGGCTTTTGACATCACCGTCGCGCCACGATGGTACGAGGCAACGAGGGCGCCTTCCGTCGTCGCCAGCGGCACGAGGAAGTCGCCTTTGGCTGCTGTACCATTGACGCGCAGAGGACCAATGATCCCCGTCGGGATCTGGGTCATTCCTATAAAGTTCTCGATGTTCCCTTTGAGCGATTCCGGCTGGAAGCCTTCGGGGATGGGCATGAGCGATTTCGGCGATACGCCGGAAAGCCGTTCGATATACGCTGCGCGTTCCAATCGCGAGGCTTCGCCCCAGCTTCGAATTGCCGGTATCGGATCGGGAAGCGGTGTGGTATCCGTCGAGACTGGCGAGATTCGCTCGACAAGCGATTCGAGGCTCGCCTCCTGAAGAAGCTTTTCAATGCTTTGTACAGCGGCGGTCCGGGCAATACTCATGGAGACTTCAATAACATGGTTCGGAGTAACGCATAATCGATCTTCGCGCCATGCCGGGGGTCGAGTGGGATCGTTTTCACAAGGCGCACTTCCTCACAAAAGGGAAGCAGGCTTTGAACGGCGCGGGTGTCTTCTTCGTGCCATGGACCGACCGGTTGAATAGCCGCAATGATCGCGTGGCCTGTTTGCATGATCGTTCCCACTTTTACGGACGGGATCGAGAGCAATTGCTGTTCGGCCGGCGCTACGTAATGCCAGGACGTCCCATCATAAATCCGTTCTGCGGCACGGCCGACCAAACGCAGATCCCCGGTGCGATCGAAATATCCTGCATCGCCCGTACGGTGCCATATTCCCTGGGGCGTCACGATCTTGTTTCTCCGAAATGCGGCATTGCCGCGGAAATAGGTCGTGAGAACATGCGGGCCTCGGACACAGATTTCTCCAATCGTTCCATCCGGAAGTGTAAGAGATTCGAATTCCGTTCCATCGATCGGACGCTCGAGGATCTCGATCATGCGCAGTTCAACTTCGTGAACCGGGGTGCCGGCGAGCAAGCCATGGGTGTTGCGGTCCTGCCGGAGCCGATCGGCATCGACCACGGCGATCGGTTCCGCTTCGGTGCTTCCGTACACGGCGAGAATGTTGGCCGATGGGAACGAAGCAGCGATTCGATCGAGCGTTCCCGGAAAAATGGCTGCGCCGCCGACATGGATTCGATTCAATGTTATTTTGCTCGCATAGGGCTCGAGTTCTCGGAAAAAGGCTGGCGAGGCCGTGCAACTGGTCACACCGTATTTAACGGCCATTTCAGCAATGGCCTGAAAATCGGTATGCGCAAATCCACGACGATCGAGCGTGGGGATGATGGTCGTGTTCCCGAGCGCTAGTTGATGAATGGCAAAGATCGGCAGCACCGTGAGCGCCACATCGCGATCGTCCACCGGTAGTGTTTTAGCAAGGACCTGGTGTTGGCGAAGCAGAAACTCGTGGTTTCGCAGTGCAGCCTTGGGCTCACCGGTACTGCCGGTTGTAAACGTAATAAGAGCCGGATGGTCGGTGGGAACCTCTGCGCGAGTGAGTTTGATGTGCCGCAATGGTTTCGGCACGAACAGTTTTATCGGAATTCGACGTATCACCGGGGAGAAAAGTCGCAGGAGATGGGCTTTTGGAATTCCGATCATCGCCCGGGCATCGGCAAGATTTGCAGATTGGACGATTCGTTTCGTGCCCGCCCACGCATCGATAAATACCGCGATGGCTCCGATATAAAGCAGAGCACTCATCACACGATAAAGGTCTCGCGACATGGGAACAAACACGAGCACTCGGTCGCCTTTGCGAATCCCAGAACGATCGAGGCGCGCCGCCGTCTCGACCACCTCTCTCGCAAAATCGCTGAATGTTACGCTCCCGTGCGCGTCCGCAATTGCGATGCGATCTCCAAATCGTTCTGCGTTCTTAAGAAGAAGATCGGTTACGTTCACAATGAGCGTCGGTAAAGGTGATACTGGCGAACGATATGGCCGCCGATTCGAGGTAGTGCAGAGGCATTATTTTCACGATACAGTGCAAGGATCGCGGAGTCATAACCTTTTTCAAGTGCCGCCGAAGCAGCGCCGGAGACTAACGCTCTAAAAATGCGCTGGCCGCGATATTCCGGGAGGACACACGTGGTCTTAAAAATAACGGTTTTGTGTGCTCGGTCCATTCCGTTAGGAACCGAAAATAGAAAACCCGCGGGAATACCATCTACTTCTGCAAACAGAACAAGCTCGGGATCGAGCACACGATCGATACCCATATATAGACCGCGGAAGTCCTGCAACGATATATCAGAGTAGTAAGGATTTCCGGCAAATCCGAGCACCGACATTCTATAGATGTTCTCTATTTCTTCATTGAACAGCGTACGGTCGAGTGTTCGGAGTGAAATTGGCGGCGTATTCGATACAAGCGACGTGAGAGGGACAAGGCGGGAATAATATCGTTCCACCGATTCGAATCCGGCATTCTCGAATTGCGTAGGATACCAGGGCTTGTTCTGGATATCCATAAAAAATTGCGGAAGGCCATTGCCGAATCTATAAGCATGCCATGTGGTGCCGTTTATTGGACCCAGAACATCCGTGCAGCCTCGATCTTTTAGATTTTGCAGTGCTCGCGCGAGAAGAATTCGAGAAGCATCCGGATCGTCCGTACACTCATACCATCCGATCAAACCTTCCTTAAAAGCCGGATTGATAAGCGTCGCGGCCCGGCCGATCGTTGTTCCATTTTGCGAAAGTAAATGCAGCGCTGGAGCATGCCGGGGATCGGGCCAGGAGCTCGCCGGTGCTACAGCGTGCCAGCGTTCGTCGCGCGCATCAGAAAGCTCGAAAGTCTCGACGTTATACATGCTTACCGGAAAATTCGAGGCGCACAATCCGCGTCACGGATGGCAAGGAGGATATCGCGGCGAGCGCGATGAGCGCAAAGAGAATTGGATTTGCGTGTGCTGAAATGGCAATTGCAAGGAGCATTATGACGGCAAAAACCCTGATATCGAGTTTACGCCAACTCGCAATAAACGTTAAAAGGATCGAGAGAGCAGCAAGGAGACCGTGCAGCGTAATGGAAGCGTTCGTTTGGGGCGTCGCGAGTCCGATGCCCAGAGCGACCGTCGATACCGGAAGTAACAAATTATCGAGTCCATTCACACTTACCGCTTCGATGAGCATGAGAAACGATGCAAGCAGGAAAATTTCGGAGTATCCAAGGGGGACGTGCATCCCAAGGCATACGGCGATTGTCACTGCGGCGATAACCATAGAGCCCGGAAAACTTTTTCGTTCGGCGGCCACGCGATAGTGGGAGGTTCCGAATCGCTGGCCAAGGATGGCCGCGAGCGAATCGCCATAAGCAAGTACACAAATGGCCGGAACATACGTCCATCGAACACCGGTCCACGCGACGTAGCAGAACGTCGCATAGATTCCGATCGGCAAAAACAGTTCTCCCAGGGAAGCGCGGCCAACCTGTTGCAGGGATCGAAGGGGAGCGAATAGCTTTGCCATCAACAAAGCAGTGGTGAAGACCACGCCCAGCACGAGCACCGACCAATGCGTCGTATAAATCCCGAAGAACGGAAGTGCAATACTTGCCGAAAGTATATGAATCAGCTTACGTGTGGTCTCGATGCGGGCTCCTCGGCGGGAAACAAATTCAGCGAGCACGATCACACCGACGAGCGCGATCGTTGCCAGAGCAACATTTTGCCAATCGCGAGGAGTCATGATGTCCGGCGGTCGAGATGAAACGATGTGTAAAAAAATGCAAAATCTCGTTTATGGAGCATTGCCGAGCGTTCCACATCTCGAACTATCTCGCTGGATGCAACAGAGGCCAGACTCCGTGGGACAAGCAAGTTCCAGTAGGCGAAGCGGGCGCTGGGTTTCGATCCCTTTACGAGTTGTTCGGCGCACGATTGAAAAACCTGGGGACTCATGTACTCGAAAATATCCGAAAGATTGAACGCATCGAACGGCCCATGCAATCGAAGGGCGTCATCCGTTGTGCCGCGAACGATCGTAAGACGATCCAGCCGCTTGCGAATTCGCGAGAGAACCTGCGGCTGAAGATAATGTGGTAAGCAATCCGTGAAGTTCCCGGTCAGAATATACCGTAAGTATGGATTTGCACGGGGGTCAAGTTCCGTGAGTGCATATTTCCCGCGTTCCAAAAGGAATGTTCCGACATCGGTCTTGACATACCGGAAGAATTCCGGGTCGCGGCCGGCGCGACCCATCACCCGCCGTCCAAAGAACAGACGAAAGATCAGGCGCCATCTGCGGTTATCCCAAACACGGGCATAAAATGCGCGCCGGTCTTCGATCGTTTTTTGCGAAAGCAGGGATTCGATCGCGTTCCTGGAGTGCATCAGAGGCAGTATGCTGCGGCGAAAAAGATTAAAGTATGATTCAAACTTACCGGTGTGAATTACACCGCGTGCAATGGCCTCGCCATGTCGGTCCCAATAGGCGCGGGCGTCCTGACTTAGCCTGCCCCGTAGGTTTCGATAGGTTTTTGCGCGAGCTGTCGATGGTCCGATACCAAGAAACGCGAGCAGTTCCGAATCATCCAGCATACCGATCGCTGCGGCTCGAAGTTCGACAAGCGCGAGTTGGACCGAACTCACATCCACCGCAACGACCTCTTCCACATCCGACGCGAGCAGCGAGAATGAATTATCGCCCGCAGACGCAATGGAAAGGCACCGGTCGCCAGATTTCAGTTCCAAAGCGTCGGCGAGCACCGTCGCATCTTCCCAGCAGTTCGCGTAGCGAATAAGATCGAAGGATGCCCGACGTTCGATCGAACCGGCGTCGAAAGGTCTCATGAGTCCTCACATTTACGTACGGTGCCCGCGCGGCCATCGATTTCGATCGGCTCGCCATCGTGCAACAGGTTCATCAATCCTGGAATGCCGACCACACATGGTATTCCGAGTTCCCGCGCGACGATGGCTGAATGCGATAACAGGCTGCCGCGTTCGACGGCAATTCCACGGACAAGCGAGAACAGGGGAGCCCATCCGGGATCGGTGCGCTCCGCGATCATAATCGTTCCTCGAAGATCGCCGGGCGATTTTGGATTACGAACGAGTCGCGCAATTCCGCGCACGGACCCCGCCGAACAACCCAGCCCGGCAAGGATATCGCCGGCTGGTTCGGTCGTAGTCATCGATTTAAATTCATTCCCGAACGAAGCGATTCCATACGTTTCGAACCGGTCGGGGACGTGTTCCAGCGCGTACAGGGCGAACGCTGATTTCCGACTGTTCACGAGAGATCGAAGATCGATGGTTACCGCCGTTCCCTCGATAAACGAAAAAACTTCTTCTTTGGTAAGAAAAAAGATATCGCGCGCTTCGTCTAAGATTCCTTCCCGAGCGAATTCGAGACCAATGGAAAGAAAAATGTTACGCACGACGGCAAAGGCTCGCGTTCGTTCGAACCGCAGATTTTCCCGGCCTTTCACGCGCTCCCGTGCGACGCGAAGCACATATCGATAGAGACGGCGACGAAAAAAGGAGCGCTTGAGCGCTGCGCGCATTTTTGCTTCCGCCGTTACGCGAATATCGGATTTGTTAGATCGTGGTTGTTCCCGCAGTGTGCCTTGAATGATCTCGCCAAGCAGGGCCGGTTCTTCCGAGGGGGTAATGGTTTCGAGCTTCAATTCCTCCATCCAGCGGTTCCCAAATCGCTGAAGATACATTGTGAGCAGTGGCAGGACCGTTTCCTCTTGATGAAGACGGGCGACGATCTCGCTCGGAGCAAGTGTATCGAGCTCGTCGGCCAGCCCATCGACCCGTCGGATGGCCTCCGCAAGCCCCGCCATTCGCTTGCCCGGTTCGGCAGAAATAAGACCGCCTTCGCCCGAAAGTAGATCGTTCTCGAGGCCCGGCTCACTCGAAATCCACTTCTTCGTCAGCGCTTTGAGCAGGCCGTAAAAGATCATGACGAAGAAATCGTTGACGATCGGCGTCGTCCAGTTCCGAAGCAAGCCGTGCTCGAGTGCGCGGTAATGTCCCGCCAGTTCGTGCGACGAGTCCGCCGTCATATCGCGTGATTCGTATGGCGCCAGCATCGCATCGAGCTGTGTGTGGAACCGTTCCAAATCGCGTGCAATCCCGCGATAGCGGCGTAGAAGATCGAAAATGAGCCTCGGCATTCTTGCCAGCGAACGCGCCCGACTTTTTGGCGGCGCAGGGGTCGCAAGGCGTTCTTTGACGCCCATCATTTGCTCCATGAAGCCAGCGTTTACATTGTAAAACGGCAACATTGCAACGACGCCATGCCAACTTAAAAGATTATAGTAGATTCGGCCCTTAAAGTAGCCCAGCATTCGAAACGTCTCGGGTTGGTTTGCGATATCGCGTTCGTGGACTCCCATAACACGCACGAATTGCCGGTACACTTCACTATAGACATCCCTGACGAAGGAGAACGTAAGCGGAAGCGTGATGCCTGGAAAACTTTCGGTAATATTCGAGTTGTCGAAGACCGTGCGGGTCTGCGTCATGTCCGGTAAATGTTCCAGGCCGGTGATCGGTCGTGCCTGGAGCAAATAGCATTGACCGGTTGCATCGATGGCCCATTCGATATCCTGAGGCGATCCGATCGTTCGCGAAATTGCGCGTGTTGCCGAAGAAATAGAAATGACCTGGGCATCGCTCAGCGACGAGGTATTCCGTAGTTCGGTACGAACATTTTCGGTCCTGGTACCGCCGTTCGGTGCCGCGCGTATCGCATAAACTTTCTCCACAATACGCGCCTCGATAATCCCGGAGACCTCCGTATACGTATCGGCATCGAGTTCGCCACTCACTAACCCTTCGCCGAGACCGTATACCGACGAAATCGTTACCGCTTTTCGGTTCCCGTTCACCGGATCGATCGCGAAACTCACCCCGGCAATTTCAGCGTCGATCATGCACTGAACGATGACGGCAACGGCATCCGGTTCAGCGCGATGACGGCGAGCATATTCCAATGCCCGATCGGAAAATCCAGAAATCCATACTTCGCGGATCGCTTCCCAGAGGAGATCGCGAGTGACGAAGAGCCTCGACTCGAGTTGTCCGGCAAAGGAAGCGTGTGCGCCGTCCTCGCTCACGGCCGAAGAGCGGACCGCGACACTGTTCGTTTCTAATCGTTCGAACTCCCGTTCGACTTCTTCTCGAAGAGCACCGGGGATCGAAATCGAACGTATGATGGATGCACATTCGCTCGGCGATTTTCCGACAAGCTTGTCCGTCATGACCGTTCGAAAGGCATCTGTCGTAATCGCGAACCAGGGCGGCACCCTCCAGTCCGTCTTCGAAGAAACAAGGCATTCCAGTCGTGCGAGGCCAACGCCCTTGCCGCCGATTTGCGAACTCGACGGGATGTTCTGGTGATTAGGACGAAAAAGGAACATGGCGATGGGGGAGGCAGCTTTTTGGTCTCAGGAGTCAGCCCAGAATTTTGAGTTGAAATTCGTCGAGAGGAGGTAATAAACGAGGGAACTTATACGGCACCCACAGGATGAAATATTTTTTGGAACTGCGCTCGAATGGGTTCCGGCAGGTTTTCTTCCGACCCTGCCGCCTGCACTAATTCCTCCGCGATCGGAACAGCGCTTTCAGGTTTCGATTCCTCCAACAACACCTCTATCAGTTCGGACGCAACCGTAAGCGTATCGTTATGAGTGAGGCCGCGGACTTTCTTTCGCACTGCGAAGGCATGCAATAAAAGTGTTTCCGCTTCGGCCAGCCTGCCAACGGTGTGAAGAAGGATACTATATTGGAATTCGGCGCGAGAGGTATCTTCATGTTCCGGCCCGATCGTCGCGCGGCGGATCGAAAGTGCCGATCGGTAGGCTTGCTCGGCCTCGTCATATTTCTCCTCCCGGCGCAAGGTATTAGCGAGATTGTTGTACATGGTCGCCGTCACAGGGTGGTTCTCACCGAGCGATCGGCGTATGATATCAAGGGCCCTCCGGTTGAGCGGCTCTGCTCGATCGTAAGCTTGCTGCCAGTAGAGGGAACTTGCGTAGGTATTGAGACTTTCCGCCGTCATCGGGTGCTCGGGGCCGCACGCGACCTCGATAATGGAAAGACTTTGTTGCAACAGCGGATCGGCCTGTTGCCACCGCTGGTTTTGTGAATGCAGGGCGGCGTAATTCTGGAGGAGGATCGCGAGATCGGGATGACGGGGGCCCAGTCGCTGCTCGATAATATGGACGGCACGCGCAAACAGCGTTTCCGCTTCGGAATAGTTTTCGCCGTACAACGAAGTTCCCGACTGTGAAGTCGGAGAAATGTGTAGCCGGATGAAATTTGCCAATTCGTTGAGATAATAACCGGCTTCCAGGCTGTCGGGCCCCAGCGATGCCTCGATACTGGCCAGCACTTTACGGTGCAGTGTTTCGGCTTCGGCATAATTACCCTGCATGCTCAGGATATCGGCCAGCCAGCGCATTTCATTCTGTGTCGAAGAATGATTTTTACCGAAATGCCGCGATGCGGCTTCGAGGTTCGTTCGTGAAATGCGTTCTGCCTCCACGTATTTGGCCCGTTCTTTCAGTAACCGAGCATATTCGTTCCTAACGTTGATGTGTGAGAGGCTTGTGATGAGCGCGGGGTCGTTCGCCCGGGCATTCTCATCGTCTAACAGGATAAGAGCTTTCTTGAGCGTTACTTCGGCATTGACGAGATCGCTCCGGTCCAAATACGCTTTCCCGAGTTCCAGGCAAATTTCAATTTCGTGTTTACGCAGTTCGGGGGTTTGCTCTTGCAAATGTTCACAAAGCTCGAGCGCTCGCCTGCCGTTCGCTACGGCGCCCTCATGCCAGCCTGCATTGCGAAAGAAAAGGGAAAGCCGATATCGCAGCTCGCGTTCGAGGGTGCTCTCATAAAATTCCTTGCTTTGGTTGGCAATGGCCTCTTCGTATTTGCGCACAACGTCCAATGTCCATCCCGTTGCCGTACCAGCGGACGATTTATTATGGTCACGGGCATTTTGCTCTGCTTGCTGTTCGAGCGCCAGCCAGTATCCAAGCAGTTCGTAGGAGTGGGAACCTTCGGCAAGATACGGTAAGAGCTTCAGATCGAGGAGGGAGTTCTCTAATTCCGGCCAGCGCGAAGCTTCCTTCCACAGCCAGGGAAGCGAGATGGCCTTCATCGCAGTGGGTTCGGAACGTTCGAAGTAGTCAGCAAGGGAGGTCCAGGCAGAATGTTTTGCCTCCGGCGACGTAAGGTATCGGTGTTCAACACCGATCCGCAGATGGTCATGGAAAAAGCTCAGGCGGCCATGGAGGCGAACCAAATGATAATCGAACGCGTGTAAAAGTTGGGAGAGCGATGCGCGATCCAGTTCGGTCGATCCCAAGATCTCGGATTCGGAAAGGCCATGCGGCGAGGCCCAGATCCTGGATAAGAACGTTCGCACATGGTCTTCCCCGTAATCGCCTTCCAACCGCACCAAAATCCGGCTGAAGAGTTCCGGGATGTCTTTCGACGAAAGGTATTGTCCAATGAGGTCATCGAGGTCTTCATGTTTCCCCTGGAGCCGCAGTTCTTCGAGCAGGGTGCGCAGGAAAAGTGGGTTCGACGTTTTGTCGTCGAGCACGATCCGTTGTTCCTGCGTTCGGTCCAGCTTCTTTTGATAGCTCGCGAGAAATGTTCGAAGGACCTCTTCGCGCTCCCGGACGGAGATCGGATTTACAGGAAGTTCCCGCCAGGGCGTGCCTCCCGTTCGACTTCGAGCCCGAAGCCGTTCGAGCGCGTCACCCGGCGTGGAAGAAATAACCCATTTAAGGTTCTGGGACGTATATTCCGGAAGCCAGCGCAAAAAGCGGCCTTCGGTGTTAAATTGATTGATCGCATCGATGACGATGACGATCGTCTCTTCCGAGACCCGCGCGAGCCACGAGGGGAATGCCTGGGTGAGCTCGGTCGAAGATTTTGGGACCGGCTCTTCGGAGTGAGTGCGTTCACGAATTTCTTCGATCACTCGACGCATGAGCGTGTCCGGATCGGTACTCGTCGGTGTTACACCGACGAAGTGCTCGATGACGAATGGCTCGCGAGCGCCGGTAGCGTGGGATCGTCTTCGAAGAGAATCAGCCCAATAGGCGAGGAGTGAACTTTTGCCCGCCCCGGAATTTCCGGTCAATACTAAAATCGGTTCCGGACGTTCCAGGTGCTCGTCCAGCGTTTGGAGCAATGCCAGATTCGGCACGTAACCTTTTTTGCGCGATTGCGCGAAGGCGGCATGCCCGGCGCGCTCCTCATCGATCCACGACGTGCTGCCGGTCTTTGGCCAGAATTGTTCGATGAGGCGCGATAGATCGCGCTCCAGCATCATTCCGAGCTCGTGGGCAGATTCGTAGGTCGGGACGGTCCCGACCAGGGCCGATACCTTTGCCTTGAGTTCCGTAACACGCGGGTCTGTTGTTTCGCGCGGAGTTCGAAAATAAATGAGCGGTGGTACACTGCCGAGACCTTCGTTCAGGAATCCGTATAAGAATTCCATTTCGGTAGCACTCTTGCCCGACGCGAGCGCGTCCGCGATCCACGGGTACGCATCGGCGAGTTCCGGATTTTTGCGTAGTTCATCGGGAGGGGGAACCCAACCATAGCGATCGCCAAGCATGCCGACGAAAAACGGACGGCATTTGTCAATTTCCTCAAAACAGGTCCCTAAAATACGACCTTGTTCGGCATCCTCATCGGTCAGTCCCCAGCGCAGATCGATTTCCGTAAATTCGATACCGCGCTCACGGCATTGGGCACGCAGTTTAGGAAATATTTTCTTGGCCAGATAATCGCGCTCGCCAAGAAAATCCACAAAGGTGGACGACAGGAACAAGCGAAGTTCATTCGAGGACGCCATGTCTACTCTCTCTCATGTCTATGAGGTCGAACTACGTTCCATTGCGAACCCGTTTGGCACCGCTTTCCTAAAAACAAACAATGGGAAGCGGATCGTCCGCTTCCCATTGCGTGAGTTCATTTCTTCCCCGACTAACTCTTCGAGCCCGACTAACTCTTCGAGTAGAAGGAAGGAGAGGGTGGTAACTTAGTGACACTCTCCTATAACGATCCACAAATCCTCCGAAGAGGAAAATACCATCGTGTAGCCGCTTGGAGCGCTCGTTGAACCCGGCGAGAGCGTCAACGATGAATTCGCGTAGCCACCCTGGACGATATAGTAACCATTACCGTCCAGCGTCATCGATCCGCTGCTACTGACATAGCGCACGGTCACGATACGGCCATTTGTAGGCGAGGCCGGCATCTTTACCGTGCTGGTATTATCTTCTAAAACGATGTAATCGTTGTTCTGAACGGTATAATTCTGGTCCACATCGACGATACTGCCGTTTGTCATGGCAGAAACGAACGTGTTACCATTATTATCGATGCGAGTATTACCGTTGGTTTGGAGCGAACCGCCCGTCGTATTAATATTACCAGTGGCAACCACTTTTCCACTTGCGCTTATGGCATTACCGCTTCCGCTGGCACTGGCGTGAATTGCATCGCCATTCACGGACGAAACATTCAGTCCGACTCCATTGCCGCTATTGACATTGGCATCAATCGCATCGCCGGAGTTTGCATTTGCGGAGATCACACCTCCGGTCCCTGTATTGGTAGCAAAAATGGCGAAGCCGTCGCCGGAATTGCCGGCTGCAAACGCATTGCCGCTTCCGGAAGCACCGGCTTGTAAGCCTGTCCCACTCGCACCCGTATTTTCGACGTCGAAAACGATACCGTTCGTGGTGGAAGTCGCGTTGCCGGTCCCATTCAATTGCAGGTCATTCGCTATAACGCTAGTGAAGGTACCGGTATTCGGAGTCGTGCTGCCGATCGTCCCCGGCGCTTCCCAGGTATGGCCCTCCAATTCGTTGGCATTCGAGACGGTCGCATTATCGACGTAATGCTTTGTCGCGGCGTCCTGCGCGTTGGCCGGGTCAGTGACGTTATTAATCGGGTGCGAAAGCATGTCAAGACCACCGTTTGCTTGCAAGATTCCCCAGAATTTGGCGAAGTTGCCATTGATCTGAGCCATGAGCGCGCCCGACGAGAAGAACTTGAAGCCGGCATAAGCCGAAAGCCATGCTGTCGGCGAGGAATTCCAGCTATCGTTATAGAAACCCATACTGTAATGGCCAATGGTCTTCCCGTCGTAAGTGAACTGATCGGTATTGTTTGCCGATCCAATACTCTGATTGAAGGGCATCGAAATATTTCCGCTCGATGCGTCCAACGAGCCTCCCGTGACCAAACCGCTCGCGGTTACGGTACTTAACGAGGCGCCTCCCGAGATATTAATATTCCAGGCGCTTCCGACGATCTGTGTCGTGCCCGTAGGATTTCCAATGGACGTATTTCCGGTTCCACCGCCCAGGTTCGTCGGCTGATTGCTCGATTGATTGATATTGACGGCGCCACTGGCGGTCAGCGTGGTGAAGGTCGCACTATTCGCCGTTGTGGAACCGATTGTTCCTGGAGCTTCCCATGTGTGACCTTCTAACTCGCTTGCGTTGGCGACCGTGGCATTGTCCACATAATGCTTTGTCGCGGCGTCCTGCGCGTTCGTCGGATTGGCGACGTTATTGATGGCGTGGTTCGCCATGCTCACGGCCGCATTCACGGTGGTCGGGCTATTCAGTGAGATCGAGCCGTTGGAACCCGTTCCGTTGCTCGATCCACCGGCAAGCACCACATTGCCGCCGTTACCATTGTAGGTCTGGCCGCCATTCAGATAAATGTTTCCGCCGTTACCGCTGCCGCCAAAATTGTTTACCTGGCCGCCGGTCAGCGTCAGGTCGCCGCCATTGCCCATATTCGAATTGCCGCTCGAAATGTTGACGGCTCCGCCCGTTCCCGGGCCGCCAAAACCACTCGAGGTTCCGGCATAAATATTCACCGATCCGGGAGGTCCGCCGCCAAGGATATCGCCCGTATAGATATACATTGAACCGCTGGGAAGATGACCCGATGGGCCGGTCCGAATGGTGAGGGAACCCGTGGGCCCGACCGACGGACCGCCATCTTGCGTATGGATGGTGAGCGGTGAGCCTAATGTCGTTTGAGTAATATTGGCTCCCTGATACCCGAGCGTCGTTCCATTATCGCTGAGCGAAGAATTCCCGACGGCATTCGCTCCAGTGAATTTTGCCATCGTGTTCGTCGTCCCGTTGACGGCGGTCGACGTCGTGGCGTCCACGTAATGTTTGGTCGCGGCATCCTGCGCATTGGTCGGGTCGGGAACATTGAAAATGCTGTTGTTCCGGACATCGATATTGCTACCGAAGTTTACCGTTCCGCTGACAGCGCTTATGGTTGATGTGGAATTTAACGACACATACCCGAGATTGCTCAGATTGTGGTTGTTGAAATCGGTATTCCCGTCGATCGCGATCGTACCGCCGCCGCCATTATTAATGTGGCTGACGTTTGTCAGCGTGTGCCCGGTCATATCGACATCGCCATGGAGCGTTGTGCTGCCGCCAATCGCGACCGAGCCATTGGTCGCGAGATTGCCCGTGGACTCATTGACGCTGAAATTGGTCCCGTAACTTAAAGTGGTGCCATCGTCCGTAAGCGCAGAGTTCCCGACCGCATTCGAAGCGGTGAACTTTGCGATCGTATTCGTCGCTCCATTAACGGCAGTATTGACCGCATTCGTCGAAGTGATATCGACATAATGTTTCGTCGCTGCATCCTGCGCATTGGTCGGATCGGTGACGTTGTTGATCGGATGAGCGTTCATGTTGAGTGCCCCGGTCAGCGATGCACCGGCTGCGCTGATCGAACCGGAAGTATTGACATTCGTCACGCTTCCATTGCCGAGTTGCATGGTGTTGCTGGCGCTCACTACGGCATTCGCACCGATCGCGGTTGCATTCGTGAGGTTGGCGGAAGCGACATCGGCCTGATATCCAATGACCGTGTTATTATTGCCCGTGGTGTTCGTCTGGCCCGCGTTATAACCGATGAAGTTGTTACCGCCGCCGGTCGAAGTTTGCCAGCCGGCCTGGAATCCCATATACGTGTTACCATTGCCGGTTGAATTGTCGTATCCGGCACTGGATCCGGAAAACGTATTATAGGCACCCGTCGTATTCCATTGCCCGGCCGTCGCTCCGTAGAAGGAGTTGCTGAAGCCTGTCGTGTTCAGTTCACCGGCCTGACTGCCCATGATGGTATTAAATTGGCCGGAAGAATTTCGCGAGCCGGCCAGAAAACCTGTAAAAGTGTTGTAGTATCCAGTTGAATTTGCATTCCCGGCTGCATAGCCAAGGAATGTGTTCTCCGAGCCGGTCGTATTGAAGGTTCCGGCAGATTCACCCACGAATACATCGTGCGATCCAGGGTTGGTCGAAAGTACGGTGTTCCCGCCGATCTGATAGGAATGGGCGTTCACGGTGCCGCCTACCGTTCCATTACCGGAGATATTGAAATTCGCATTCGCTTGAGGCGATGTGCCATTATCGATGAACGTATTATTCGTGGCCGTCGCAATGCTTTGATCGACATAATTTTTCGTCGCGGCGTCCTGTGCGTTCGCGGGATCGCTCACATTGATGATCGGGTGGGAAGACATGTTCAGGGTGCCCGTCATCGTTGTGCCGGAAAGATTGGTGAAGGTGCCAGTCCCGCCAGAGATCGTGCCTGTCGTTGTAATGGTGCCGCTCTCGGCATCGAGCGAGGTGCCTGAGATCGCTCCGTCGCTCATGATAGACCATGTGCCGAGTGTGCTCAGAAGATTGGCACCGACCGCGAGAGTCCCACCGACCGTCGCATTGTTTGTAACGGTAGCAGAGTTCAGCGTTGCTGCGCCAGTCGTATGCAGCGTCCCGGTCGTGACGTCACCGGTATTCGTAACGCCGTTCGTCGACGTCGCACCAGCGACCGCAAGGGTTCCACCGACCGTCGCATTGTTTGTAACGGTAGCAGAGTTCAGCGTCGCTGCGCTGGTCGTATGCAGCGTGCCGGTCGTGATGTCGCCGGTATTGGTAACGCCATTCGTCGATGTCGCACCAGCGACGGCAAGGGTTCCACCGACCGTCTCATTGTTCGTGACCGAAGCCGAGTTCAGTGTCGCTGCGCCGGTCGTATGCAGCGTCCCGGTCGTGACGTCACCGGTATTCGTAACTCCGTTCGTCGACGTCGCACCAGCGACGGCAAGGGTTCCACCGACCGTCGCATTGTTCGTGACCGAAGCCGAGTTCAGCGTCGCCGCACCGGTCGTATGCAGCGTCCCGGTCGTGATGTCACCGGTATTGGTAACTCCGTTCGTCGTCGTCGCACCTGCGACAGCGAGCGAGCCACCGACCGTCGCATTGTTCGTGACCGAAGCCGAATTTAACGTCGCCGCGCTGGTCGTATGCAGCGTCCCGGTCGTGACGTCACCGGTATTGGTAACGCCATTCGTCGACGTCGCACCAGCGACGGCAAAGGTTCCACCGACCGTCTCATTGTTCGTGACCGATGCCGAGTTCAGTGTCGCCGCACCGGTCGTATGCAGCGTCCCGGTCGTGATGTCACCGGTATTGGTAACTCCGTTCGTCGTCGTCGCACCAGCGACCGCAAGGGTTCCACCGACCGTCGCATTGTTCGTGACCGAAGCCGAGTTCAGCGTCGCTGCACTGGTTGTATGCAGTGTACCGGTCGTGACGTCGCCGGTATTGGTAACGCCATTCGTCGACGTCGCACCTGCGACCGCAAGGGTTCCACCGACCGTCGCATTGTTCGTGACCGAAGCCGAGTTCAGCGTCGCTGCACCAGTAGTATGAAGCGTGCCGGTCGTGATGTCGCCGGTATTGGTAACGCCATGGGTCGTCGTTGCGCCTGCGACAGCGAGTGTTCCACCGACCGTCGCATTGTTTTCCATCGTTACGTTACCAACGAACACACCAGTGCCGACGACCGAAAGATTTCCACCAATGGTGGCGTCACCACCCGTGGAACTCGAACCCATCGAAGCCGCACCGGTCAAATGCAGCGTGCCGGTTGAGATGTCGCCGGTATTGGTAATGCCGTTTGTCGTCGCTACGCCCGTTGTATGCAGTGTGCCGTTTATTTCGAGCGTTGCATCGGGATGCGTCGGATAGGCGATGTTAATACCGGTGTTTCCGATGGGATTGAGCAGGATATCTCCCTGCGTCGTGAAGATGCTCATCGTTTTGTCGGCCTCGATCTCGCGCGGTGTGGCATTACCGTGAATGATAATGGAGTTACCCGAAGTGATGGTACCTTCGGCAGCGATCGAATCGCTGGAGGTGATCGGACCACTCGAAATAATCGGACCGGCAGCGGAGATCGAGTCGCTGGTAGTAATCGGTCCGCTCGACGTGATCGAACCACTGGTTGAAATCGGGCCGGCAGCGGAGATCGAGTCGTTCGTAGTAATCGGTCCGCTCGACGTGATCGAACCATTGGTTGAAATCGGACCAAGAGCAGAAATCGAGTCCTGCGTAGTGATCGGTCCACTGGAACTGATAGAGCTGGTCGTCGTAATGGGACCGCTCGAAGTGATCGAATCGCCGGAAGAGATAGAGCCGGATGTCGTCATCGTTCCCGTCTCCGAAAGCGTCGTCGTGGAAGTGGACGTGCTGGTACTATTCGTAATGACGAGTCCTCCGGTCGAATCGGTCGTGAATTCTGTCTGCGTCGTCCCGGAACCCATGACAAGCGAATGGCCGCTCAGATACAGATCTTTGAACCGGTGATTGCTGTCGCCTAACGAAATGACAGTATCTAATTTCGGCAGAATTGCTTTCGAGGCAATGAGAGTCGGTGTCTTAATGGTGTCCGATACGGTCAGATTCAAAAAGGTGGGGGAGGAGGTCGTCGCGATCGCTTGTGGGGTCGTAAGGGTGACATTACCGCTCTGGTACGAACCGTACGTCCCGTTGGCGAGCACCTCATTTTGGGTTCCGGCAACCTGCGTCGAGCCCTGCGGCTGATCGTTGCCTTTGCCGCCGCTATTGCCCGTGCCATTACCGGTGAAAATAATGGCGTTCGCAACGGGGTCGTAATCTAATTTGAGGCCCGGACCCGCGGTAAGGTTCACATCGGAGCCCTGGTTCGTAATTTTTTGCCCGTTGACAGAGAGGGAGCCGACATAGTCCGTTCCCATTTTCTCCTTCGTGATCGCGCCATTAGCGACTGTCAAGGCATAGGGAGAAGCCGTAAAACCTGAAAGCGGTCGGAGGGCCACCCCTTCGACTTCGACCTCGAGCCAGAGCGGCTGGGCCATCTCAGGCGTGTTCGGAAGCGGAGTATGAGAACCCAGCAGGATCGAAAATACACCCTGGGAAGTCACGGCATCGAACGTGTCGCTCCAGATCGCCGGTGTGCTCGCATTCGGATCGGCGTAGAGGCGCAGTGTTATTTGATGCGCGCCATCGGCTACCGCCTGGCCGTCGGACCCACGCAGAAGTCCCTGGTAGCTGATAAGATGAGGAACGTCGGGAACAGTCGCTTCCTGGGCGTGGGCGGTCCGCGTAAGCGGAAGGCTGATGACTGCGAAGAACGCAACTATCGCGAGAATGCTTATCCGAATTCGTTTCATTGTGGTTACCTGCAAAAATGACGACGACCCCACGAGCGGACATAACCACTGCGAGGAAGAACTTACTGTGGCAATCTAAAATCTTGAAACTCGATCACATTCGAACCTTAATCCGTGAGACAAGGCGATTCCTGGGGCCTCAAAGATCAATTGTATCACAAATATACGAATATTTTACTCGTGCATTGTAAAGTCTATGTTACTCAACCTTTAAATCTCAAAAGATCTCGAAAACAGGCTAAATTGGCAAAATCTTGTTTTTTAAAAGGAACAATAGCTTTCATAATGATAGAAAAACAGTTTGCGGGGGAAAATTTTCATGAACTCATAGTTATTTTTCATGAATTTCGATAATAAATATTTGTTGAGACAGTTAATTTAAAAAATTTTCGACATTGTTGTACAATTTTTATATCAAAATTGTTCCAGCATTGTTACATATTTTTTATCAAATTTAATATTATTTCTTACGCCGACCACCCACGGTAGAGCAGTGCGGCGGCAGGTAATCATCCATTACCATCCTATATTTTGCATTCTATTACTTACACATCCTATTACTTAGCATCCTATTATTCAGCATTCTATATATGGACGCCGCGGCACCTTGCATCTATAATCTCCTGTTTGCTCTCATCCTCATCACTGCCCGTAATTTTGAATAACCTATGATCGCATTTCTCGGTACCGGTCTGCTCGGAGCAAATTGGGTTCGGAATTTAAGGAAGCACGGCGAAGACGTGCAGATCTGGAACCGCACGGCTTCGAAAGCGAAAGCGCTGGAGTCGGTCGGCGCAAAAGCGTTCCCAACTCCGGCCGAAGCCGTGAACGGGGCGGACCGGGTCCATATTGCGGTGTACGACGATTCCGCGGTCGATACGATCCTGGAGCAAGCGGCGCCGGCGCTCGAACGAAACGCCATCGTGATCGACCACACCACGACCACCGCCACCGGGGCTCGAAAACGGGCCCGCGATTGGCGCGCGCGCGGCGTTACGTACCTTCATGCTCCGGTCTTCATGGGTCCGCAAAATGCGCTGGAAAGCAGCGGCACCATGCTCGTCTCCGGCGATCAAACCGTTGTCCATACGCTCGAGCCGGAACTGAAAAAAATGACGGGACGCCTGGAATACGTGGGGGAGGACCCCGGGATGGCGGCGTCGTACAAATTGCTCGGGAATCATTTATTCCTTTCGGTCTCCGCCGCGATCGGAGATACGTTCACGCTCGGCAAGTCGCTCGGACTTTCGCGGGACGACATCCGGGAATTTATCGAGATGATGGGTTCCACGCCAATGAAAGCCCGCGTGGACCGGCTGCTCCAGGGCAATTACGACGATCCAACCTGGACGCTCTCGATGGCGCGAAAAGATGCCCGGCTGATGACCGAAGAGACCGAACGCGCCGGGCAGACACTGGACGTGATGCCCGCCTTCGGCGCCCACATGGACGCCCTCATCGGACAGAACATGGGAGAAGAGGACTGGACGATCGTTGCAAAAGCGGCCGTCTCGGAATAAAATAGCGGCCGTGTCGGAATAAAATAACGATCCATGGTGAAACAACTATTTTTGATTCGTGAGCCGGTCAGTTTTTAGAGGTCCAAACGTCTTTATCTAATTATGATGTCCGTTCTTCTTCGAAGTGTCTGTGTATTTGTTTTTTTGAGCGTTGGCGTTTCGCTGCCGGCGTTCGCGCAACTCCTCACGCCGAACTGGCAGCTCTCCGGCGGAACGTATGGCGCGGACATCGATACCTTCGAGCGCGCAAATGAATTTGCCCTCTACCTGATCACCGACCGTTCCACATTCTTTTCGTCGGATGAGGGACAAACGTGGACCGATATTCATCCTCCCGCTTTCGATGGGGCGGTCTCGCCGGACGGATCGTTCTGGGTCCTGGACACGCCACGCTCGCACCGATGGAGCGCCGCAAAGGGCTGGCAAACGGTAACCTTTCCGGACATGACCCAGCATTGCCGGTTTTTTCGGACGCTGCCGGGCGACTGGGCCGCCTACGATGGAAGGAACGTAGAGATCTCGACCGACGATGGGCAGTCCTGGGTCAGAGATACGTTCCCACAGCCGAACAATGTCGATGCCTATTGGTCCGCAATGGACTTCGACGGAAACGGCCATGCCGTCGGCTATGCGAACACGGGCCTGGAACCCGCCGGTGGTGAGTGGTACGCGAGCATGGACGATGGACGGACGTTCACGGCCGGGAACGTCGATATTCCAGCTTTGTACGTCGGATTCGGGAATGATTCGATCTTGTACGTGCGATACGCGAGTTCTCCGCACCTCTATGGATCGAAGGACTACGGGAAAACAATCAAGGAACTCGTGCCGACGACTTCCGCAGAGTTCGAAGTGCTGGATGGCCGACCCGTGATGTTCGGCCAGGTCCATCAGTCGGCCTCCAATTTCGGCCTTACGTTCTCCTTCGACTTAGGCAAGACGTGGGCGACGACGACGAACGGGTATTATACCAACCCGTCGTTCATTATTCAGGATACGGGTGTGTATTTTGCCTATAGCCAGCACAACGAGCTCAGTTTTGAATTGCCGAATTTAACGGTAACGCGGGTATCGAATTTTGGGAAGCAATTCGATACGCTCGTACGCAGCGAAGCGGCGGCGTTCGAAACGAATTTCCTGACGTGGGGATCGGTCGTCGTGACAAATCCGGTGAACAAATCGATAGCGCCGGCCGGAGCCTATATCAGTTTCGACGATGGTGTTACCTGGAAGACGATGCCGTCGCCAAATTTCTCGAACTTCAATTCTATCGATTTCTGCATCGATTCGAGCGGGACCTTTTATTTTACTTCGAGGAACGACACATCGTTACGGCTCCTCCATTCCACGGACAGTGGAAGAACGTGGCATTCGCAGTTGTTCCATGGAACCCCGAAACCCTCCTCGCTCGCCGTATTGCGAGATACCGTTTTTACCTCGTTCGATTCGGCGATCTTTCGCTCGATCGATCACGGCAATTCCTGGCAGACCGTCACGACCGTCCCATGGGACTTTGCCCGGATCGTCGTTAATCCCAAAACTGGCGCCATCCTTTTGACCGGTTCTTTCGTCGATAGCGACCGCGTTTCGCTGGACGGTGGCAAAACCTTCGCGCCGATCTATCGAAATCTCCAGATATCGAACGTGCTTTCGGCCGATATCCATGGGAACCTTTGGATGACGGATACCACGCTGCACCGATCGACCGATAACGGCCTGCACTGGGAGGCCATTTCGCTTCCGATCCCGTATAAGGCCTGTTTCATCGATCCGCTGGGCCGTGTCTGGACGGAACTTTTTCATTCCAGAATTTATGTCTCCGGCAATGCGGGTCTCTCCTGGGATTCCTGTTCCACCGACGATCAGGATTTCTTCCCGGCGGCGATCCTGAACGATGGGTCCCTGCTCGTCACGGCAGGTTCGCAGCCGCCGGTATTTCCGAGAGATGAACGCGGCACATTGTACCGAGCGACGGTCCCGGTGAATTCTTCTTCCGACGAGGTCCGTGCTCCCGCTGCGGCCGCATCTCGGGACGCACTGGTGTGTTACCCCGATCCGGCGCTCGAAAAAACTTCGTTCGAACTACCGGCTCGATTTGCGACGTCTGCTTCCATATCGGTCCGGATATGGAACTTGGGAGGGGAACTCATGAGGACAATGATCCTTCCCAATACTCCCGAGATAAACCTTTCGCTCGCCGGTCTGACTTCGGGTGTGTATCGTCTCGATGTTCGCGGGCTCGATTGCGAGGCATCGGGCGCGCTCATCGTTCGATGAGTTTTCGAAAGCTGCATGCGTTACTTTTTTGGCGGTGCTTTCGTTGCGGTAGCCGGATGAGGTTCCAGTAGTCCTTTGCATTCGGTATCGATCGATCATTCGTCTGTTTCTACATCGCGATCGGGAAACGGCTCCGCCGTATATTCGGCTAATACATTCGCCTACATAGCAAGGAGATTTTTCCATTATGAGAAAGTTGATCGAGCCGGTTTTTTTTATTCTGGCGGTGTGTATTGTATCCGCCAGAACGAAGACGCGCGAGGTTCCCACGAGCGCGACCGCCGATTACAAAACGCCGCCATCGAATACAGTCGCGGAGGCGATCGATGAAACGACGAGCGCCCTCAACCGCCACGACAGCGCGGCCTTCTGGAATTCGCTTACCTGGGAAGACCGTGACGGTGCGGCATACGCAGAATCGGTCGGGGATTCCACCTGCCGACCGGCGTCTATCGCCTAAACCTCTATACAGGCGCTCGCGCGGTCAACAAGATGGTCGAAGTGGCACGGTAGCATTACATTCTCGATGGGAAAAATGAGGCTTTGTGCCAAAGTATTCAAAGTACCGAGGAAGGATGAAGTATCGAATTGGGGAACCTATTGTGCACCCATACGAACTCGAACCAGACGGCCTTATATAATTATGCCGCCATCGCGGTATAAATGCTCCTGCCCTCGCCTTGATACGACTCATAGACGTGGAGATAAACTTGTTCGCATTTTTGTTGCCAAACATTTGGAGTGTAGGTGCGAGGCAACCGGTCGAGAACTTCCTCAATGGTATTTCGGACTGCCGCGCGGGTCTGCTGCCGCTTCTTCCAATCGAGGACAAGCTGTTGCTCTTTCAATTTTTCGAGGAGTGACTTTGCGACAAGCTTCACTTCTTTCTGCTCTTTGTCGCTTAGCTTCATGTCCGGCTTTGTGAGGAGATCGAAGATCGTCAGTTCTTCTTCGCTCAGCCCCTCGCGGTGCGCGCGCTTGCCTTCCGCATCGAGGGTTTGCATGAAGTCCTTCAGGGCATCGAAAGTCTGTTCTACGTTATGAGCGCCGGAATTATAGTCATCGAGCATCTGCCGGAATTTTTCCAGGAAATCCATTCGGGTACGATTCTCGGCGATCATTTTTTGCAGCGTCTGTTCGATCGCCCCTTTCAGTAATTCGATCTCACCTCGTTTTGTCGTGCTCTTCCTGAATCGCTCCGCGAGTGCTTCGAAATCGATCTTCGAAAGATCCACCGTGCGAACGTCGGAGGTAATGACGTATCCCTCGGAAGCGATCGAATCATCCAGCAGCACTTCAATATCATGCAGGACTTCCGAAATATCGGTCGGCGGCAATTTGGATTTCACTTCCGCGGCCACCGCCTTGAGCGAACGCGAGCGTTCCGAAAAGTCGGTAGCGCGAACGTCCGGGAGGACCGCTTTATAAAGCCTACGAGCCTGGGCCGCAAGCTGAAAGAATTGCTTTCGCGTAATCTCGCTCACAAAAATGCACTCGGCGGCCTGCGCCAAGAGTTCTTTGGTGGTAAATCCGGCGGACTTCTCGATCGCTTCCAAATTAATTCCGATGGAAGCGCAAAACGCCGTCGCGATCTGCATTCCGAGACGAAGCTGTTCAACAAGGGATTCCTTGTCCTGCACCGGCGAATCGGTGGATCCTCCCGCACCAGGTGCGGCATAGATCGCAAGCGCTTTTTGCAGGTTCCGAAACACACCGACATAATCGACGATGAGGCCATTCACCTTATTGGGAAATACCCGGTTGGCCCGCGCGATCGTTTGCATCAGCGTGTGATTCCGCATCGGCTTATCGAGATAGATCGTCGAGCACGATGGCACGTCAAACCCAGTGATCCACATTGCACAGACAAAAACGATCCGAAGAGGGTTGTCTTTATCCTTAAACTTCGTGTCGAGATCTTCCTTTTCCATGCGCCGACGATGCGGTAGAATATCAAGACCTTTCTTCCGCATCTCTTCGATCTCACCCTGGCCCTGCGAGACAACGACAGCCATATCTGTCGATTCCAAAAATTTGAGTTTGGCTTCCGCATCAGGCTTCTCGATGGGTCCTAATTTCGCCACTCGTTTTCGTTCCTTCGAGAGCATTTCTTTCCATCGCTCCTGAACTTTGTCGTACATCCGAACGGCCGTGGCTTTATCGATGCAGACCATCATCGCTTTGCCAAACAGGGCGCGGCCAGAGAAATGATCTACTAAGTCTTCGGCGATCTTATTCAGCCGGTCTTCGCGAGTGATGAGGTGATACTGCCGCGAGAACTCCCGTTCCAATTTTCGCTCCTGATCGTCATCGAGTTCCGCCTTTTCAAGCAGGTTCTCCATGTCGTCGTTCAGGTCATCGTTCGTGAGCTGAAGTTCTGGAATTCGGTTCTCGTAAAAAAGCGGGACCGTCGCTTTGTCGTCGATGGACTGCTTGAAATTATAGACGCTGACATAATCGCCGAAAACATCCCGCGTCCGCTCCTCACCGGCCATGAGCGGCGTGCCGGTGAAGCCGATGAATGCCGCGTTCGGTAACGCGCTACGCATGTTCGCGGCGAGAACGTCGTACTGGCTCCGGTGCGCTTCGTCGGTTATGACGATAATATCCGAACGGTCGGAGAGAACCGGCATTGTTCCGTTCGAGTCCGGGATGAACTTATGGATGAGCGTGAAGACGTAGCGGTGATCTTCCGAAAGAAGCTTCCTGAGTCCTCGGCTCGAATCGGCGTGAGCTTCCTTCTCTTTCGCGGCACCACAATTAGCGAAGGTCTTGTAGATCTGTTCGTCTAATTCGGTCCGGTCGGTGACGATTACAAAGGTCCAGTTGCCGGGCACCTTGCGAATGACCTTCTCGGCGAAGAACACCATCGAATAGCTTTTGCCGCTGCCCTGCGTGTGCCAGAAGACTCCCAGTCGTCCCTTATTCCTTTGAATTGACTGCACCGACTCCACCGCCTGATTGACGCCGATATACTGATGATTCCGCGCGAGCAATTTTATCGTTCCCGAACGTTCATCGCTGAAGAGTGTAAAATTTTCGATGAGATCGAGGAAGCGCGATTTATCGCATGTTCCGCGAATCATCGTTTCGAGGCTGATTAATGCCTCCTCTTTTTCGCTCTCGATCCGCTTCCAATCTCCGAAATGTTCCCATTCCGATGTGATCGAACCGATCTTGCTTTCCGAGCCATTCGAAAGGATAACGAGCGCATTGTAATGGAACAGTTGCGGGATCGTATCGCGGTAATCGGAAAGATTGTGCGTGAAGGCCTCCTCGACGCGGCCGCGCTTTAGCTCCATGAACACGAGCGGCAATCCGTTGACGAATCCTACCAAATCTGTACGGCGTGTATAGAGATCGCCATTGACCCAAAGCTGAGAAGTTAGCAGATAACGATTGTTCTTGGGATTCTCGAAATCAATGATCTTGACGCGCCGCTCACGCCGCTCGATCTCGCTTTCGATTTTCACGCCATCGCGGAGAAGCTTGTATATTTCCCGGTTAGCATTTACGATGCTCATTGCGGAACGGTCCTTCGCGATCTGCTGGACTGCTTCTTCAACGTCCCGCTCCGTCGCCCAACTGTTCAACCGCTTTATCGCATTGCGGAGATCGCGTTTTACTATTACTTCCTGCCTCGACTCCCGCTCGAGCGTGCCACCTAAACCGAACACCTCGTTCATGCAATAGGCATACTCCCAACCGAGCGATTGAAAAAGCTCGATCGCCGGTTGCTCTACGAGGGCATCTTCGGTGTAACGGGCTGACATTCCAGTTAAAAGTTCTCAGATAAGATTCTCATACCGTTGCTGTAAGGCAATGATTTCATTTTTATAGCCAGTTTGGAAGAATTCGTCGGCGACAAGACACATTCCAATGAAAGCACCAATAAATGTCACGAGCCCTATTCCATAGTTGGAAGGAGTTACATCGTAATATTCAAATTCCCCGGTCTGCGAGATGGTAAAATATAATGGGGACCAGTGATGGTAACCTGAAAATATTGAGTAATGTAGCTCATAGATTACCTTGTGAGTGTCACCTGAATCAAGTTTCCTGTCCAAATCTTCAAAAACAGCCTTCAAAGATTTGCCGGTAATCCTTTTTAAGTGGCCTATCGGGTCGGCCTCTTCGCCCTTAGCGATCTTCATGCCTTCCTTCGCATCGAGTTCCTGATAGGACTGTGCCGCGTCTTGAATGAACTTGCTAAATGGTGTGCTCTCTACACCCATGTTCCGCCCTAATCTTGTCCGCAGGGTATGTGCCTCAAGGTACGCGACATCACCGTACAGACGAGACCGGTTCTGACGTTCCGAGGGTTCGCTCTCCAACCAGGCATAGACCGCATAACCTTCTATGAACGACCTCACAATAAGCCATGAGTCGAATGAACCTTCAAGCAAAAGGACACTCTCTGCCTGTCTCGCTGCTCGCGATAGGAATGCAGCAGATACTTGGGCGAAGCTGTTATCACGTTCGTGAGGCGTCGCTGCGATCGAACGAGCGATTCTTTGCAGTTGACGCAGACATTCCGAGAGCCCTTTGTTGGTCTTCACAGCTCGAAGATCCGCTTTATTGAATATTTGCATTGCTTGCTTAGATAGATAAGCCGCTAACATCTAATTCTCCAGAAATAAGACGCGGAAGAAGAAGATCGCGTGTCTGGCGGAGATTGTCGTTCGTCTGATTCAGGACGCGGATAAGTGCGTGGATATTCCCGACATAAACCTGAAATTGATCCTGTATGTGAAGCGACGGGATCAATGTAGGGATACCGTGAATGTCATTGCGATTTAGAGTGGGTACTGCTGCACCTGAATTGAAATCCCCCAACTTCATTTCTCGTAATAAATAATAGGAATACATTGGGGTGCCCTTTCGAAATTCTTTGACCCACAACGTAGTATTGAGAGGCCAAAACGCTTCTTGCACATACTGAACCTGACCAATACTACCAGACCGGCCAGTAACGATCCCCGGTGCCGAAACTTTGGCTTCGTTATGATAGCCTGTAACGCCGGTTGATGCGAAAATTGGTACGGTCCCATTGACCCTGTTTTGAATAGGCAAGTCGAAACCACGTTGCAAGAGCAAAACATCTTCCAATTTGCCAACCTCCCATCCCGCCGGAATCCTTCCCAGTTCCGTATTGACGAATTTCGCGCGCTCGTGGCCGGGGAACCGAAAGTGGACGAACCATTCGCGGTAGATCAGCCGCGCCATCTCCTCCAATATCGCAATGCGCCGAGTATCGTTCTCGATCAAATTGTCGTAAGCCGAGAGGACGGCGGCGATCCTCCTTTGCAGCGACAGGGGGGGTACAGCCACTTCGACTTTCGCCAATTTCTCTGCTGGCAAATGCTTAATCGTTGAGCCAGTAAAGAACGGGTCGAAACCCTTCGATTGGCCAATGTGTAGAAAACTGTAGTGGAGGAAACGATAGTCCATGGCCTCTTTTGGTCTGATGCGATGGAGAGCCTTCTGGATCATCATACTGGGAACTTGGTTCTTCCATATCGCGCAGCGTCCTGGCTCACCGCCCTCACACATGACGATGTCTCCGAATTTTAGCCCGTATCGCTCCATCTCTTTCGGCTCAAAGCGCATCTTCTTGAGACCATCCAACGAAAAATCACCCCACCTAACATTTACATTCGCAAGGTAAGGAAGCGGCTCTCCTTTGTTCTTGTTCTGGTCCAGCATTTTTCCCAGACACAAGTCTGCGACAGCGCCCAGGGGCTTCCGTTCCCATTTTGACGTATTCATTTGTCAGGCCTCCAGAAGCTTCGCCACATTGCCGGCGATGGTTTGTTCGAATTCGTGAGCGTGGACGTTGAGGGTTTCGAATTGCTTGTTTAGCTTTTCAAGCTGGTCTTTGAAGCCCTCGTCGCTCACCGCTTCGCCAGCCACCGTCCCCACATATCTCCCCGGGTTCAAGCTCCATCCTTGCTCTTCAATCTCCTTTAGTGAAGCAGCTTTGCAGCGACCAGGAATATCCTTATATTTCGATTTTGGAAAGTGCTTTTCGAATTCTTTTCTGGCGGCTGGCCGCTCATCGAGAGTAAACTCCGGCTCTTCTCCGCGATAGAGGCGGACGATATTGCCGATGAACTCGATCTGTTCGGGCAGGAAATCTCGGTGTGCGCGGTCCACCTGATTGAAGATGTCGCGGGCGTCAATGAAGAGAACTTTGTTCTCGCGCGGCGTCCCTCTTTTTCCGTTATCGAAAAACCAGAGCGTGCATGGCAGCGTCACAGTATAGAAAAAGTTACTGCCAATCGCGATCATCACATCGACAGCTTTTGCCAAGAGCAGTTTCTTCCGGATTTCCATTTCGCTTCCGCGCGCATCGGCAGCGGAATTTGCCATGACGAATCCGGCGCGGCCTTTCTGGTTCAGCGCAGAGTAAAACATTTCGATCCAAATGTAATTGCCGTTATCGTTATTCGGCAGGCCGAACGGAAAGCGTTTATCGTCTTTCAGCCGCTCCTTCTGAATGCCATCAACATTAAAAGGCGGATTGGCCATGACGAAATCGAACTTGCCGAGCGATTTGTGGCGGTCCTCGTAATAGCTGTTGCCATCGAGTATGTCGCCGGAAAGCCCGTGGACCGCGAGGTTCATCTTGCAGAGCTTGCGAGTATCGTCGGTCTTTTCCTGCCCGTAAATACTGATCTCGCGTCCGGGATTCTTCTTGTGCCGCTCGACAAAATGGGCGCTCTGTACAAACATGCCTCCCGACCCGCAGGCGGGATCGAAAATGCGCCCATGATACGGCTCTATAACTTCGACGATCAGCTTCACCAGCGATTCGGGGGTGAAGAACTCTCCGCCCTTCGAACCCTCCACACGCGCAAATTCGCCCAGAAAATACTCATACGTTTTTCCGAAAAGATCGCCGGAATGCTCTGTCAGCATCGAGTTGAAGATCTTGAGCAACGATGTAAGGACTTCCGGCTCGAACGTCTCGTAATCTCGCGGGAGCACACCTTTGAGTTCCGCATTGTGAAGCTCGATCGCTTGCATTGCCGAATTGACCGCTTCTCCGACGTTCGCGCCTTCAGGTAAGTCGAGCAGGTAGTGGTAGCGGGCCGTCTCCGGAATATAGAGAACGCCTTCGGCCTGGTAGTTCTCGGCCTTGATCTGCCTGCGTCCGCTCGCACCAACCTTTTTCTCGATCTTCTCTTTCGCCGCTTCGAATTTCAGGTCGGCGTAGCGCAGGAAGATCAGCCCGAGCACGGGCGCGGAATATTCGCTCGCTTTGAGCTTGCTGTTAGCCCTAAGCTGATCTGCGGCGGCCCACAGGCGTTTTTCGAGTTCGGCGGTTGACATGATTGACGATGAGAACTTCCTGCAAAGTTACAAATTAATCTCCAAACAATAGCAGAAATCGGCAGTTCAGAACTCATGAAAGCATGTTTTACTTTCAGAAGACGAACGTAGAGTCGCGCTCGTGTGGCAAAATTCGGTTCGAGGCGGGGCCGGACAGAATAAAAATTAATTCTTCCCTGATGGGAAGTATAATATTGATCGTCCCTACTTTTCTTCCATCTTTATTTGCAACCGTCTATTCGATCCATGAAGTCAAATAACAGGCAGGCGACGCTGCGCTAATTGTCCGAGACCGTGGGGGCGTTTTACCTGAACTCAGGCGTGAATAGATAAGAGAATTACAAGCATTAATTACAAGCACTCAAAAAGTTGCAAAAACGAAGTTTTCCTGTCGCATTATTGCAGCACAGAAAACGCTAAGTGCTAATAAAATAAGGGACTTAGTGCACCCGTAGGGACTCGAACCCCAAACCTTCTGATCCGTAGTCAGATGCTCTATCCAATTGAGCTACGGGTGCTTTTAGAACCAATTACATCGCTGTATTCAGTTCGCAGGCGCGGATAACCGCTCCGCGCCCTCGGAAGTTCTCGCGATGTTTTCTGAAAGAGGCGCCGGTTGCAAAAGGTGGATAATATGGTGCTCGCGAGGCTCCGCGAGGACAGGCATCAACAAGGTCTTCAGCATTGTATAAAAACCGGGGCCATATTTATTTAAAAAATAAACAAGGTTGATTTCTCGCTCCTGTAGTTCGCCGGAAGGAAGTACCGCGGCAAGCAGTTTATCGAGTTGCGCTTTCGTCGTCGCATGGCGTTTACGTTCGGCAGCAATGGTCTTGCTCTCAAAATCGCGGACGGAGGTAAGAATTTTTCCCTTGAGATTAGTCAGCGCGCCGTCCAGCGAGGGGTCCGCAGAGGAAACATTCGTACGCAGGGACTCGAGTGCGCGATCGATCTCGGCAAGCGATTGCTCGAACCGCGGCCCGAGCGTGGAATCGATCATTGCATCGAAGAGTGCGATATTGTGACCGTGGGCTTCTGTCAGTACATCCTCGGCCGTAATGCGGAACTTCGTAAAAATTCGTTCGAAGCGTTCTTCGATGATCGTCGCCGTGAGCCGCGGCCGGATGAGCGGCATCGGAAGGTTTGCCCATGCATACGACGGCCGGAACTGAGCAAAATAGGCCATTTCACCGGGGCCGGCGATATAGGCAACGGTCGGCAGGAGACTGTCCTGATAGAGTGGCCGCATGACGACGTTCGGACTAAAGCGTTCGGGATGCGCTTCGAGCGTAGCAAGCAGTTCCGGCTCGGTAAACCGTGCACGCGAGCCTTTTAAAAAGAATTCTCGCATGCCTTCCGTCGATGCTCCTTTTTCGCGCTCTACGATGGCAAGACGCTCGCCGGCGTCGTCGATATAGAACAGGTTGATGGACCGTGGCTTTACCTGCGCATGGTACGACTCCTCTAATTTTACCGATTGCAGGACAATGGCCTCGGATAGTTCCGGAGTCCGCTCGATCTCGCGCCGGAACAGATCTTTTTCGAGGACTTTGAGTTCCCTTGTGTTGCCGTCGATCGCAAGAAGACCGTCCTCCGCGAAATAGGTGAGCAGGAGGGCCGTGAAGGCTTCGCCCATCGTCCGGTCCGGCGTATAACATTGCCGGAACAGGTCGAGCGACGGCGCGCTCCACTCGGTCGGGGAAAGCGACGCGCGAAGTTCCTCAAAAAAGGTTTCCAGTGGACCTGCTTCGAGCAGAAGTCGCCCCGCCTGTTTGCGCCACGGTGCTTCCGGATTCATGCCGCGTTCAGTTGGGACGTACGTAATGCGCTTGACCTGGGAGTCCGCGGCCAGCACCGTAACGGAGGCGATCTCCTCGAGATCGTGGTCTTCCGTTTCGACCCAGAAAATGGGAACGAAAGAGAATTCGGGGAATTGCCGTTCGAGCGACTGGGCGAAGCGGACGGCCGTAAACGCCTTATAAAACGTGTAGAGCGGTCCACCCAGCATTCCGGCCTGCTGTCCGGTGACCACGGCAACGGTATCGGGGGATGCGAGTTTCTCGAGCTGCCGCTCCGTTGCGTTGCAAAGCGTTCCCAGCTTTTCGTGTTGCGACCGGATGGCGGCAATGACCGTGCTGCGATGTTCCGCCGGCAGCGATTTTTCTCGCAGGAGCCGTGCATCGATCACGGTGCGAAATTGCTCGTGCGGAGCATCCGGGGCAAGCGGAAAAAACTCCCGGATGGGAGTTCGCTCGAAGTTCGTCAGGTAGTCCTTTACGAGCGGAGTAAAGTAGGGAAGGGTGCCAAGGTCGAGGCTCATGAGCGGAAGAAAACAGTTCTTTTCCCTGAATCGCTTCAGTGGAGTAAAACGTGCTATGAAAAACGTTTACGGGGTTTATATCGCTTGAACGCATGGTCGCATCGTACATTTGTGCCGTCTGTGGAGAAGAGATCGAAACCGTGGTCGATGAATCGCAGGGTGTGGAACAGGAATATATCGAGGACTGCGCCGTGTGCTGCCGCCCCAATGTGCTGCACGTGCGCATCGATCCGATCGAGAACGATGTTTCCATCGAAGCGACGTTCGAAGAATAATTGAGAAGACTTATGCCAGAAGACATGTCGAATATGTTCGAAAATCTCCAGCACCTGCAGGAGCAGGTGGCGCGTGTGCAGCAGGAACTGAGCATGCAGACGGTCACGACGGAGTCCGGCGGAGGGGTCGTAAAAGTGACGGCCAACGGAAAACTGCAGATTGTAAAAATCGAGATCGAAAAAGAGGTGATCGACCCGTCCGAAAAGGAAATGCTCGAGGACCTTATCCTGGCTGCGGTCAATCGGACGCTGGAGCGTGCGCGAGAAATTGCGGATCGGACGATGTCGGATGTGGCTCGGTCGTTCCTGCCACCCGGATTTCCAGGAATGTAGGTCAGATCCCATCATGCTATATACCTCTCCGGCCCTTGAAACGGTCATTGAACGGCTTTCGCAATTGCCGACGATCGGTCGCAAGACGGCCCAGCGCCTCGCACTGTACCTGCTCAAGCAGCCCCGCGAAGAAGTTGCCGCATTGGCCGAAGCGATCGCGGTGCTCCAGTTGCGCGTTCATACCTGCAGCATCTGTGCGAATATTACCGAAGAAGATCCCTGCCCCATTTGCCGCGATTCCCGGCGGGACCGCTCCATGATCTGCGTGGTCGAAGAGCCGAACGATGTGCTCGTGATCGAGCGGACGAACGAATTCAAAGGATTGTATCATGTCCTGGGCGGTTCGCTTTCGCCGCTCGAAGGCGTTGGTCCCGAGGAACTGAAAGTGCGGGAACTGCTCGCCCGGATTCGGAACGATAACGAACGCCCCGTTCGCGAGGTGATCCTCGCGATGGACCCGAACGTCGAAGGGGAAGCGACGACACTCTACCTTGCCAAACTGCTGACGCCGCTCGTCGATCGCGTCACCCGGATCGCCCGGGGGATTCCGATCGGCAGCGACCTGGAATATGCCGACGATGCGACACTGGCGCGCGCGCTCGAAGGACGCACGACGATATGACCTGGTACAAGGATTGGTTTCAGGACGCCAACTACCGCATGATGTATGAGCATCGCGATGAAGGCGAAGCGGAAACGGCGGTCGAGCTTATCGAGCAGACGGTAGGGCGGGATCCGGGGCGGTCGGTCCTCGACGTGGCGTGTGGTTCCGGGCGGCATTCCATTGCGTTCGCCCGTCGTGGCTATCGGGTGACCGGCATCGACCTTTCGCCGACCCTGCTCGAACAAGCGCGTACACAAGCGCAGGCCCTTGGCCTGAACATAACGTTCCTCCAGAACGATATGCGCGATATTCCGGACGGAACGTTCGATCTCGCGGTAAACCTGTTTACGAGTTTCGGTTACTTCGAAAAAGATGAAGACAATGCCGAAGTGATCCGAAATGTTGCCGCTCATCTTGTTGCCGGCGGATGGTTCGTGATCGATTTCCTGAATGCCCTGTGGGTCCGCGAACATTTGATCGAACACGATACGCGAGTAGTCGGGACAGGAATTCACGTGGAACAGACGCGATGGATCGAAGCGGGTCGGATCGAAAAACGGATTCTTATCCGTTCTGCCGGCGAGGCCCGGGAATATATCGAGTCGGTGCGATTATTCGATTATGCAGATTTCGAGCGGATGCTCCACGATGCCGGTCTTGAGCTTCAGCATGCCTTCGGTTCCTATTCCGGCGCTGCGCTGGACCTGGAGACTTCTCCACGGTTAATAATGTTCACCAAACGATGATCCTTCGACGGGCGGTATTCCTTTTACCGGTGTTGATAGCGGGCTGCATCTTTTCGACGCGTGCCCCGCAGCCGCCGGTGGTCTCGAATACCTTTCTGTGGACCCCGGCGACAACACCCGATTTTTTACTCGAGAATTTTACCGGCACGTTGAAGCTGCTCGATGCCAGCGATTATATGCGTGTGTTTATAAGCGCCAGTGATTCCGGCGAGAGTTCGAAATCGTATACCTTTAGCCCCTCACCGGGGTTGGACGCGCCTTCGCGAAGTATCTTCACGGTGTGGAGCGTACCGTCCGAAGGCGCATGGCTCGCAAAACTCGAGACGCTCCTTCCGGCGAACAGCGAGCTTAGTATTACGCTCTCGAACCCGGCCATCGATGAAGTCTCGGGAAGTATTTCGGAAGATTATGCGATCTCGATCCCTACGCCAGCTTCTTCCGCCACGGTGCTTCCCAGCCTCGTCCAGGGAACGCTCCAGATGCAGTGCGCCCAGGTCACGACCCAGGAGGGGACAAAGGAATGGAGGATCGTTTCGTGGTCCGATTATCCATCGAAGAATGGCACCGGTCCGACCTGGTCCGATCTCAAAGCGAAACTCTCATGAAACGGCTTGCGGCGCTCCTTCTGATGGCCGCATGCGCGGCGTGCAATCCGTTCGCGCCGAAATTAAGCGACTCGCTTCCTTCTTCGCAGTTCGGCGATCCTCACACCGTGGACGGATATTTTCAGGCATTTAAATATGCATACGAATTTCGCGATACCACCGTGTACGGCGCTCTGCTGGCGCCGAGTTTTATTTTTAGTTTTCGCGATTACGATCAGGGGGTCGATATCCAATGGGGGCGCGACGACGAAATGCGCGTGACCGCTTCGCTCTTTGCAGCGACGCAACAGCTTTCGCTGCTCTGGGGCGATGTACTCGATGCCGAAGGTAGTACGAACGATTCCACGGTCACTCGTGTGTTTTCCCTCGACGTCACATTCAATGCCGACGATATCGAGCATGTCGATGGCCGAGCCGTGTTCCATTTGCAGCGTTCTGCCGCGTCGGCACCCTGGCAAGCGGTGAGCTGGCAGGACGAATCGAATTTATAGATTTTTGAAACTCTCTTCCTACCGTTCGCTCGCCAAACTCGGTCCCATGGGTGTGTGGGCGCTCGCCCGTCGAAAGGCGGCGAAACGTCGGGCGTATCGCGCCATGCTCCGCGAAGTTCCAGCGGCCGCGGGCCACGCGGTCCTGCGTCCCCGGATCGGGACGGCGTGGAACGAAAGTCTCGCGCGTCACACGGAGGAGATCCTCGCACAGGCGGAACGAATGCTGCGCGACGACAACCGTTTTTTTTCATTCCCTTATCGGACTCGGGAACTCGAACGGCCCTGGCAGTACGACCCGCTCGAACGACGCTATTGGCCGGAGCGGCATTATACCGAACAGCGATTACACGGCCCCGATACCCCGCGCGACGTCAAGATCGTCTGGGAAATAAATCGCTTTAAAGACCTTGTCCTTCTCGGACAAGCGGCCCGGATCACGAGCGACCCGAAATATGCCGACGAAGTTCGGCGCCGGCTTCTCTCCTGGATCGAAGATAATCCGTTCGCGGCGACGATCAACTGGGCGAGTGCCCTCGAAATTTCGATCCGGCTGATCGCGTGGACCTCGACGCTGCTGCTCTTACGCGACGCCGGATTCGACGTGACCGACCCAAAAATCAATCGTTCTGTATTCGAGCAAGCGTCGTACCTTGCGGCGGACCTTTCGACGGATAAAATTCTTTTTACCAATCACCTGATAGGCGAAGTCTCGGGCTTGCTGGCGATTTCCCTGGTGTGGGAGTTCCCGGGATGTGAACGTTTTGAGGCGCGCGCCCGGCAGGTCCTCGAATCCGAGATCCTCTTTCAGGTCTTTTCGGACGGCGTTTCCCGGGAGGCGTCGGGATGGTATCATCAGTTCGTCACCGATTTTTTCGATCTGGCGCAACGGGTCACGGCTCGAGCCGGCGCGCCGCTCTCGGAACGTTTTTCCGAACGTCTCTCGAAAATGAAAACGTATCTCTCCGCGATCACCGTGAACGGCGAGGTCGTTCGTTATGGCGATGCAGACGATGGCTGGGCGCTGTGGTTCGAAGGCGATCGCGATGCGTGGGCTACCGATGTTTTCGGTCCCGCGGCCAGCGAAGCATCGTTCGAGCACGGGTTTTTCCCTTCGTCGGGATATGCGGCGTTCTTTCGGGAAGAGTCCTTCCTGTTTGTGCGGGGCGGAGCGTTTGGCATGGGCGGGAGCGGGTTCAGTTCCCACGCCCATGACGATCTTTTAAGCCCGGTCCTGTATTTACAGGGACATCCGGTCATCGTCGATGCCGGAACGTTTGTTTATAATGGCGACCCGGCCGCACGCATGAAATATCGCCGCGAAATGGCGCATAACGGGCTTCAACTTGGCCAGGGGAGTCCTGCAATACAAAAGCTGAATTTTGGATGGAAGCGCGCGCGGCGTAACGCCGAACTGGCCGGGGTCGAATTTCGCGAAGCTTTTACGGCTACTGCCGGACGGTGCGGGGAGTGGCGCGGAATCCGCCGGTCCATCGCACTTCTGGGCGACCACCTCGGGGTCGTTCACGATGAATTTGGTTTTCGGCAGACGACGGACGCTCAATGGCGATTTCATCTTCACCCCATGTGGAAGCATTCCTCCACGTTGGAAAATGGATCGCTCGTATTCAAAAATTCGGACGGGTGGACCCTCCTCATTACGCCTCGCGGCGAGTTCGATTCCCAGGAGATCGAAGTGTACGATTATTCTCCATCCTATCGTGTTGAAACGAAAGCACTGCTCCTTCATCTGAGGGCCCGAGCGCCGTTAGGCGCGTACGAAGTGCGGTTTGCAATCTCGCAGGACCTGTCATGAAGCTTTCGGAACATCTCGATAAAGGGATCTGGACGGTTGCCGATAAAACGCTGCTGCTGCTCTATGGCTTTGGCGTGATCGTGCTCGTGGTCAACGCGTTGCCGCGCTCGGAATGGGGCGCGTTTTCGCTGTTCCAATCTATCTTTCTCATTTTGTGCGTCCTCGCGGACTCGATCTTCCTGCAGCCCATGGTGAAATTCGCGACGGAGCACGAAGCGGAAGTACCGCAGGTCCTCGCCGGAGGCTTCAATCTCTATACGATCACCATGCTCGCGACGGGAATTATTGTTGCGGTATTCTCTTCGAGCTTCGAGAGTATTTTCCGAAGCCCCGAACTGGCTGCCATGCTCCCGCTGTTGCCGGTACTCATCGCGCTCAGTATCGCACGGAACGTCGGCATTCGGTATCTGCAAATCGATCTCCGTATTGACGCGATCTTCTGGGTCGATCTCGCGTTTTTCGGTTCCATCCTGCTCATCACCGTGCTCGCCAATGCGCTCGGCCTGTTCCATACCGCGATGGACTTCCTGTACCTGAACATCATCGGTGGTACCCTGTCGAGCATTGTCGCCCTCTTTTTTTGCGGCCGCGCTTTTTTCCGGATGCCGGTGTTTCGGGTTCCGCGCCACGAATATGTACGAATGTTCGCCTTCGCAAAGTATCAGGCGGGGACCAGCGCACTACTCACCCTTCAGCAATGGTCGGACGTCCTCATCGTCGGAATGTTTTATACGCCGAACGAGGTCGCGTTGTACAATGCGGCAAAAACGATATACCGGTTCCTCGATGCCGTTCGGGAAGGCGCAACGCTCCTGGTCGTTCCAATGACCTCGCGGCTTTATACCCAACGCGATTTTTCCGGACTTTCCACGCTCATCGAAAAATTGCTCTTTGCGGGTTTCGCGCTCTTAGTTCCTATCTCCTTTGTGCTCGCGATCGCCGCTCCGCTGATGTTCCGGATTCTCTATCAGGGACAGTACGATGCCGCCGCGGTCGTTTTTCAGATCATGATCCTTTCGGGCTTTACGCTGCCGCTTTCGTTGATCGGAACGAATGCTCTTATTGGGATGGGAAAGGCGCGAGGGTTGTTTTTAGCGACGCTGGGAGCGGTTGCGACGTTCTTCGCGGCGAGCTATGTCCTCGTTCCGCTGATGGCCTCGCGCGGGGAAGCGCTGGCCGTTTTGGTCTCGATGGTCGTACTCGCCTTCCTTCAATTCTTCACGATGCGCGGCGAGCTTGGGCTTTCCGCGCGCGGGATCCTGGGCCGCGCGCGCGATGCGAAACGCTTTGTTCGCACCCGCGCGCGTGTTGACCCCGAACGTTCCGAAAACGAACCCTAAATTCGATTTCGCTCTAAAGTTCCAACGTTTTTATCTCCCGCGGTTCGCTCCGCCGTATTTATACTGGCGAGCCTGTGGCGGCATGTTCGGAGCGATCGTCTGCATGGGGATCTCATGGGTGGCGACGCGAGTTCCCGGCTGGTTGGCATGGGAGCGCTCTTCGAAGATCACATGATCGTTATTTTCGTTGTACGCCCGCGTTACGATCCTGTTCTGTGGCGCGACGCCGGGGATCGCATTGTTATTTCGAACGATCTGCTCGTATTGCTCATGCGCATGAGCCGGATAATTCCGCTCGTAGTATTCGTGGTTCAGCCATGGTTGGCGTGTGTTGCGATTGAGCATCACGACATACGAATTGTTCAGGTCGACCCCCGAATAGGGAACGGTCGCGCTCGATAGCCAGGCGCCATTGTTGAGGTAGTAATATTGCCCGGCTGCGGCATCGTAATACATCCCATAGTCCGGGAAGTAGTAGTACGGGACCGAAGCGGCATCGGCGGTCGCGGGTGCCCACTCCGGCGCGGAATACGTAGCCGGAGACGAAGCACAGCCATTCAAATAACCGATGAGCCCGATCATCGCCGCGGTGGCAATAATGCGGATCGCAAATAGTTTGTAAAAGGTCTTCATACGGTTTCTCCTTAAAAAAAAGGCGTTCATCCAAACCGGATGCCAGTATCGTTCGGCTATTGGACCGCGCTCAGTCGGCGCCGCGTCATCAGGATGTTTCCAACTTTCGATTGTGCTTCCGAAAGCGCGGCAAAGGCCGGAAGGTGTGGATGCCGTTCGAGATTGCCGGCATCATTTAATCTGAGGTCCCAAAGGCCCATGTTCGTCCATTCGTCGCGTGCATGCCACTCGGGCATGCCGATGATCGGGTAGAGGCAAATACCATGAATGGGAATGTCCTCTTCGAGCAGCGCGACCACTTCACCGGTCGCATACGTGAGCCAGCGGCTTCGGCGGTCTCCGTCATGCGCCGTTTCGCCGATAAAAATTCCTGTATGATAGCGGTCGTAAACGCGCCGGAGAATGTCGCGAAGGGGAACTCGCCGTTCATCGTCCTCCGCCAACGTTTCGCCGCCCAGGACCCACTGGTTGTTCCAGTAATAGTTGATACCGATCGTTCCCAAATGCCGCGCGCTTCCCCCCAATTCCGGGTGCAGCACACCCGAGAGCATATCGAAGCTCTCGAAGACGGCGTTATAATTAAAGTGATCGGCCGCCGCTTGTTCGTCCGCGGTCTTCGGAACGACGTGGCAGACCGGGTCGACCGTCACAATTTCCGCTTCGGGAATGACACTCCAGATGGCGTTCGTGCCTTCGATGGCCGCCCGAACGAGTGCATACTTAAGTTCCGGACCGCGGCCTTCGGCGTGCGGCGCAAAGAGGCCGACTTCACCGCCGGCCCACGAAAAATAGGACGGCTCGTTGACCGGAGTAAAATAAAAGGGTCCGTCGTAATTCGAAGCAATGCACCGCGCTACGGCATGGCAATACTCCGCGAAGCGTTCGGGCATGCGGTCGCTAAAAAGATCGACGTCGTTTGGGAACCCATAATGAAAGAGATCGAAGATAATATCGATCTCGTGCTTTCGCGCGTGTCGAATAACGTCACGGACCTGGGAAAGCTCGTAGCTCCTTCCGCGATCGATGAGGGGCCAGCGGACGCCTTCGCGCACGGCATGAATTCCCGCATGCCGAAGGCGCTCGTAGTCCTCGGAAATATATTTATCGTGCTGCGTCGCTTCGATCTGGTCGATCCACTGCCGGTGCCGGTTATATCCGGTGGCGCATTCGAAGCCGGCTAAAAAAAACGATTTGAACATGGAAACTATAGACCGGGAAAGTATTCGATGTGAATGCTTAGTGTTTTAAATATGCTTAGTGTTCTAAATATTCGTGGGGCAGGGCGCTTCCATTTCCGTTCGTCCGCATTTTATGCGCCATGGCGAACGAATGCGCAAGTTGAACGGTGGCGCGGTCTGCGGCGGCGTGATGTTCTTCCTGCTTTTCGCCCATGATCTTTTTGAACATGGTAAGCGCCTGCGCCGCGACCTGGTCCATGTTATAATATTTATAGGTCGCGAGGCGGCCGACGAAATGGACGCCCGGCATGGCATCGGCCAGCGCCTTGTACTTTTTATATAGTTCCTGATTTTCCGGCCTGGGGACCGGGTAATACGGGTCGCCCTCTGCAAGTGGGAACTCATAAACGATGCTCGTCTTGAGGTGTTCTTGTCCTGTCAGGTACTTGAATTCCGTGATCCGGGTGTACAGGTTCTCGTTGGGGTAGTTGACGACCGGTGCGGGCTGGAAGACCGAAACGTTATGCGTTTCATGCTTGAATTCCAGCGACCGGTAGGGAAGCTTCCCGTAGCAGTTATCGAAAAACTCATCGACCGGACCCGTGTAGATCATTTCCTTGTAGTCGATCTCCCCCTCGATCGAGCGATAATCGGTGTTCAGCATGATGTGGATATTCGGATGGGCGAGCATCCGTTCGAACATGCGCGTATATCCATGCAGCGGCATGGCCTGGTACGTATCGGTAAAATAACGATTATCGCGGTTCGTACGCACGGGTATGCGCGCGGCGACGCTGGCATCGAGTTCCGAAGGGTCCATGCCCCACTGCTTTTTCGTATAGTTCTTAAAGAACTTTTCGTAAAGTTCACGGCCGACTTTGCTGACGACCTGGTCCTCCGAGGTCCGGACGTGCTCGATCGGCTCGGCCACCTTCTTTAAGAACTCTTCGACGCCGAACGAGTCCAGGTTCAAACCATAGAGCTTATTGATCGTGTCGAGATTGATCGGAATGGGAACGAGCTGCCCATCGACGCTCGCTTCTACACGATGTTCGTACGGCCGCCACTCCGTGAACTGACCCAAATATTCGAATACTTCTTTTGAATTCGTATGGAATATATGGGGGCCGTACTTATGGATTAGTATTCCGTCGTCGTTATAAAGGTCGTAGGCATTGCCTGCGATATGGTTCCGGCGATCGACGAGCAACACCTGTTTGCCGGCTTCGCGTGCAAGCCGTTCGGCGAGCACACTGCCCGCATATCCCGCTCCTACAATAAGAAAGTCGTACATAGTCCAATCGTCCTTCAAGGGTCAAATCGTCCTGAAAGGGATCCGACTATGCTTCAGGCAATTTCATGCCACCTCAGCACTAAATGCCGTTTCGCTTGCATTATTATCGAGTAAGAAATCCGTTTCGGAATCGTTTTTTTCGTTGGGAACCTGCGATCCTTCCGATTTCTGTTCGATCGCGCATGCCATGAGTTTCGACATTTCTTCCCATGTCTTTTGCCACGAGGTCTGGGCGAGGAACCGGTCCACGCGTTCGAGCCAGTCGATGGGAAGTGCGCCTTCGTCCATTCCGCAGGTTGCCGCTGCGCGAATGAAGTCGTCCGGACTATCGGCAATTTCGACGAGTCCCAATTCCCCATAGGGCCGAACGACGTCCCGGATCGATGTCGAAACGACCGGCTTCCCGGCCGCCAGGTATTCGGGCGTTTTCGTCGGACTGATGAACCGCGTGGCGTCGTTTTTCGCAAAGGGCATCATCGCAACGTCCCAGCAGGCAAGATAATGGGGAAGCTCGTTGTAGTCTTTCTGCCCGAGATAGTGAATGTTCGAAAACCGGGGAAGTGAATTGGGATCGATTTTTACGATCGGCCCCAGGAACACGAATTGCCAGTCCGGCCGCGCTTTCGCCATGGCCGCGACGAGTTCGAAATCGAGCCGCTCATCGATCACCCCGCAATATCCCATGCGTGGATGCGGAATCGCTCGCTGGTCTTCCGGGTCCGGACGGTGCGACTTTGCAATTTTTCTCGCCTGGGAAAAATGTTCGAAGTCGATCGAACTCGGGAACGCATGCACATCGGGATGGCGGTCTTTTTTTGCCTCGTAAAGGCTCTGGCCACCGGTAAAGACGAGATCGGCTACGCTCAAAAGTTCACGTTCGTTATCGATGAGTTCTGCCGGCGCATTCTTAAAAAGCGAAAGTTCGTCCATGCAGTCGTACACGATGAGCGCTGGCTCCAAATGCCGCGAGATCGAAAGTGCCATGGGCGTATAATACCAGAGCACGTAATTCTGTATGTTCCACTTGGCGATCATTGTGTCCAGCAGTTCACGCTCTGCGTGGGTAGCAGCCGCATGACCGGTCCCTTCCGGAAGATGGGGCACCGCGACGATCACCTGTTCCGGCGAAGTCCGGATTTCCAGAGCCGGCTCCGAGATCGCCTCATAAATAGGTTCCTCGAAGAAAAATACCCGCTCATGATTTGCCGCGGCCCGGCTCAGGAGATGTTGTGGGCGCTGAAATACGAAATTCCAGCGTAAATGAGAAAAGGAAATAAGGTCGAACGGAAATTTTGGCGATTGGCTCATAATTGCCGATGAGCCGCGCAATTAGTGTGCCTTCGAAGAGAGATGTGTATGACCCAAAGCTGGAAAGGCCACGAATGACTATTTTTTGTGCGTGCTTTTTCTTTTGTTCATGAACGCGCTTCAAATGAATAACTCAGTCAAACAATTTTGGGACGAGACGTCGAGTGCTATAAAGCCTCTTTAGCGGCGTACTTTGCTTTGCATTCTTCACAGGTGCAGATCGATCGGAGATAGGCCCAGGAATATATTCCGGTATCGTGACCGTCTTTCCAGGCGGCCTGCACGCCATAGCTTCCGACCGGGGTGAGCGCAACGAGTTCGTTCATGCCGGGCGTGAACATGGGAAGTTTTGGCGGAGCATAGACCTTGCCGAAGATGACTTCGCCTTTGCACGAGGCACAGGGACATTCCTGGCGAAGGTATTCGAGGCCGTAGTGAGAACGGTGGCCATCGTCCCACACGACCAGGAGTTCATTGCCTTCCCGCTTGATCTGTGTCGCTCGCATGGTCACGGAGCCATCGGAGGTGGTGCACTCGAGTTCGCCTTCGTGAGGTCGCGGACCGGAAATCCCGGAGGCGGAACGAAGCGGCCGGCGGGGACCGGGCTCACGGTATCGATCGAGGTAAGCCGCAACTCCTGCAGGTGACCCGGAAATTCTTCCGCGTTACCGATCGCAATACCGCGCCACTCCAGCACCGACTCGTTCGTTCCCATTCGTTCCCATACGTGGGCACGGAGGCCGAGTACCGTGGTGTCGCCGGAAAGTTGGTACCCGCGCGCTTTAAAGTTATTTGCGAAGGCTTCTTCGGCTGTGGGAACAGAGGACTCCAGCCGATAAAGACTGTCCATCGTCCGGTCGATCATTTTTACTTCGACGTGCCGGACCGAGTCGACAATAGTGAGTTCCCCCGCGGACCGGATGATATCCCGGTATGTCGGTCGAAAACCTTGTTCGGTCGCGGCTTCGGAATGGATGATGTGGGCTTCGACCGAACCGAAGCTATCGATAAACAGGTCTTCGGTGCCGCGGACGTCGCCATAATATTCGAAGTGCAGCGTGGCGTGCTGAATTCCGTAAGGACGGAAATTATTGCGCGATCCCGGCGGAAGTTCGCGGGAGCAGCCGGCCAGAATCAGGATCGAACCAATAAGAATTGAGCGCACGATTATGTTTTTTTTCTTTTCTCGACGGATCTGGAGACAAAAAACCAAAGGATCAGCAAAATGACTACTCCAGCGATCGAGATCCGTAGTCCGCTATCCGTAGGAGGAGCGATCAGGGTTGCAACGAAGCCTCCAATGCCCCCGCCCACGATCCCGATAATGGATCGGACGACCAAAAGGCCGGGGCTTTTCCGTTGCGCTAAAAAGATCGAAAGGGCACCCAGTACGAGCCCGATCAGAACTGCCCAAAGAAACGTCATGCGCGTAAAACGAGAAACAGGCGGCGAAGGCTCCGCAAGTTTATTGCACCGCGTAATTTATTGCCCGTACTACAAAAATTTTATCTTGCTACAAGAAGATTGACTTCCGTGGAGCCGCGAACGGAAGATCGCAGCGATTCGGCGGTGACGGCCGATATTCGCTTCTGTTTTTCGTCGATCCTGTGAAATTGAAAACCGGAAGTGCCCAGGATTTCGAGAAGTTCCGAAGCCCCATTCGCGTGCCGCTCGTTCAGGCCTTCCGGCCAGAATTCTGTGAAGATCACCAGCGGAGATCTCGACTTTAAAAGTTCGATACTTCCGCGCACCACATCGAGTTCGGAACCCTGCACGTCCATAATGATAACGTCGGGTTTCGGATATCCGGCTTCGATCAAATCGTCGATCGTCGTAACGGGAACCGAAACATGCTCGCGATCGGCGATCGCCGTTAACCGGTGATCGCCGGAATTTGTGGAGCTGAGCGAAAGCATCGCCGTCCCTCGTTCCGCCCCGAGTGCGGAGGGACACACTTTGACATTCGAAGCGTTATTTTCGGCGACATTTTTCTTCAGCAGTTCCACGTTTCGAGGTTCCGGCTCGAACGCATAAACCGTTCCCCGCCGCCCGACCGATTCCGAGGCCAGCAGCACATAATAGCCGATGTTCGCGCCGATATTATAGACCGTCATCCCCGGCTTCAGGTAGGTTCTCACGACGCTCGATTCGAATGGCTCATATTGGCGATAGACGATAAGCTGGTGTGCAACGCCGCCATCCTCGGCACGGACGTAGAGAAATTTCCCTGGCATCCCGGGCGCCGGGACCGTTCGAATTCCTCGCAGCCCGAACGCCGGCTTCCAGGTATGCAGGCGATACGAAAGCTTATGGTGCAGGTTATTCATCCAGCCCGCACGGTCGTAGCCGCGACCGGTGACGATCACGAGCAGCCAACGCAGGAATTGAAAAAGTGGGAATGTTATCACTACGAAGCTTACTCGTCGAAAACACGGAGAACGCCGTCTTCGGCGTTATACGAACCATTGGTGATGTTGGAACCATCGTTGTGGTAGGAACCATCGTTTTCCGCGATGATCCAACCTTCCGCGAGTTCCCGATCGACGAGTCCATCGATGAACCGGCTCGGTTTCGAAAGAACGATCCCGGATTCGCGATCGTAAAGGTTCGTCGGGTAGGTAATAATAAGATGTTCTTTCGCCCGCGTTGCCGCAACGTACATCAGGCGCCGTTCTTCCTCAAGGTCCTCCGGGTCGCGGGCGGCATGGACCGATGGAAAGCGCCCATCGAGGCAATTCGTAATGATCACGGTGTTCCATTCGAGGCCTTTTGCGGAATGGATCGTACTCAGCGTTAGAAGTTCATCGTCCCGCGTTCCTTCTTCGACGTCGGTCATGGAATCGGTCGGAGGGTCGAGCGATAGATCGGCCAGCAGGGAATTTAACGAGCGGTACCGCTCGGTGATCAGTTGAAACGTCTCGATGTCCTTCTCCCGCTTTTGATGGTCGTCGTATTTCGTGCGAAGGATCGGCTTGTAATATTCAATAAGATGTTCCACCTTTTCGGGCGGCGTCATTTTTTCGTTCGAAATGAACTTGAGCGTTGCAAAAAGCTGCGAGACGTTCTCCGGAAGTTTCGTCGCGGGGTACGGCGCCGGGACGATCCCTTCCAGGACGGCTTCGGAGAATTTCGAGAATGCGAGGCGCCCTTCGCCGATCTCGGTAACGATCTTTTCGGCCGTCTTGGGGCCAACGCCGTCGTGCAACAGCAAGATGCGGTACCAGCTTACGGCGTCCTGCGGATTCTGAATGACGCGCAGCATGGCCGTCAGGTCCTTGACATGCGAGGTCTCGATGAACTTCATGCCGCCGAATTTCTGGAAGGGAATATTGGCACGCTGAAGTTCGAGTTCCAGATCGAAGGACATATAGCCCGAGCGGAACAGGACGGCGATGTCCTTCAGGCTCACGCCCATTTCGCGGTACTCCAAAATCTTTTCGACGACATAGAGCGATTGTTGTGCCTCGTTCTCGGCGCAGACGATCTGCGGTATTTCCCCGCGCTCATGGCGGGAATAGAGCGTCTTTTCATAGCGCCGCGTCGCGAGCGAGATCACATGGTTCGTCAGCGTGAGGATCGGCTGGGTGGAACGATAATTTTCTTCGAGCGCAATGATCTTCGTGCCGGGGTACTGCTTTGGGAACTCGAAAATATTTTCGACTTCCGCTCCCCGGAACCGGTAGATCGATTGCGCATCGTCCCCCACGACCATGACGTTCGGGAGCCCGCCCGGCGGTTCCAAGGGCGCGCCGTGGGAGCGCGCCGGTTGCGATAAGAGTTCTACAATGCGCGCCTGCAGCCGATTGACATCCTGGTATTCATCGACCATGATATATTTATATCGCGAGGCGATCGTTCCTCGCGCCTCTTCATGGGTCTCGAGGAGCAGGACGAGGTTCGTGAGCAGGTCGTCGTAGTCCATAGCATTGGACTTCCGCTTGTACGCGAGATAGGTATTCGCGAGCCTCGAAATGTCACCCAGATCGTCGACGAAATGCGGAAAATCGGTTTCGACGACCTCTTCGAGCGAAGTCAGCCGATTGACGGCGAGCGAGAACATCGCGCCGAGCGTCGTTTTGCGTGGGAACCTTCGGCGCGCGGTCGCCAGCCCCATTTGCGTACGGAGCAGATTGATCGCGTCATGCGAATCGCCCTGATCGAGGATGCTGAAGGAATTATTGAAGCCGATCAGGCCCGCGTAATGCCGCAGCGTCAGATTGGCGAACGAGTGGAAGGTCCCGCCGGACACATTTTCCGCGGAACGGTCGTGGAGCAGGGCGGAAGCACGCCGGAGCATCTCCTGGGCGGCGCGGCGTGTGAACGTCAAAAGCAGGATCGACTTCGGATCGACGCCCATTTCCACGAGACGCGCAACGCGATATGTGAGCGTTCGTGTTTTTCCCGTGCCGGCGCCGGCGATCACCAGTGCGGGACCGTTTACATGCTTTACGGCTTCGAGTTGTGCCGCGTTCAACTCCTTGTCATAAGCAACTTTAAAGCGCGATTCATCGCCATAGGCCAGGTCGCTCGCCCGTTTCAGAATAAAACGTTTCGGGGCCAGGGCAGGAGTAGTATGTTCGGCGGGCACCTCATTTGGCATACGGGGACAACCGGCAATAGAGGAGGGCGGTTTCCTGCCTAACCGTCGGCTCTTCAGGCGCGGTGGTGTAACGCTGCATGGCCGCTGAGACATTTATGTTAAAAAAATGTTCCTACTTCGATGAAGAAGTACTACCCCAAAAAACTCTCTTCGGGAAACAACAATACTGTGATCGCGCTCTCCGAATCGGAGTGTGGAAAGCTCTTCGCAGGTGATACTCGGTCTGATATCGGATCGGAGGCGGAGAAAATGAAATTCGCCAACGCCATCAACGATCTCGTTGTGAAATTTCTGCGACTTGGGTTTTACGAAGACGCATCGTCCGAAATGCTCGTCATGGAGCGGCTCTATCCACTCGATTACCGCAGTTACGAGGTGGAAAAAAGGGAATTCTTCTTCGATGTATTTGCCGATGAATTACGCGCGCTCCACAATGCCGGTTTTGTGCACCACGATATCAAGCGCCCGCCGACCGAAGCCGGCGAACCATACGATAATATCTTTCTTACCGACCGAGGATTACGCCTTATCGACGTAGGAATTTCTGCTCTAAAGTCCCAGGTCGGCGATAAATTATTCTCACATTACGTTGCCGAGGAAGAGAAAGAATTGAGGGAGTTCAAGGAGTATTTTTTGGGGAGATAAAACGAACCGCGGTCGTTCCAGCCAGCTCATTCAAATCGTTGCCGTAGGTCTATATGGGACCGCAGAAACATTTTTAAAAGAACTTTCTGGTTCTTGAAGCGTTCTCTGTTTTGTCTTTGATTCATTTATTATGAAGCGTTCCCTTACCATCGCTTTCATTGCGCTTCTAGCGGGTTGTTCGTCACCGCAAAGTCCCGAAATTACCTCATCCAAAAACATCGGGTTTGATGTGCCGGATACAATTGATTTGGGTGAGGTTCGTGTAGGAACTCTAAAGGATACTACAATTCTCTTTCGGAATATAGGTTCCGATACCATTCTAATTCTATCTCAACGCTTTAGTGATTCCGAATTTAAGGTTATTAATTCTACGCAATTATTAATTGATCCCAGGGATTCAGAGCGAGTGCAATTCCAATTTCTGCCTCGGATTATGGGTCCTGTCGTTTGTTGGGATACAATTCAAACGTTATATCGAACGTATGTTGTTGTGCTTCGTGGAACTGTTATTCCTTTTACGTCTCTCGCAAATCTGAGCGTTATCGATACCATAAACTTTGGCGTCATTAAAGCCGGTACAACAAAAGATACCAGTATCCTTTTCAAAAATACGGGTTCTGACACGCTTCAGATCATGTCCCAACAATTTAGTAATTCGGCATTTAAACTTTCTAAAGCGTCTCAAAATTTGTTAACCATTCCGCCAGGAGCGAGCCAGTCCGTATCGATTCAATTCTCTCCATCGGATACCTCTCAGGCTACTGGGTTCGATACAATTCACACGGCGTACAAAACTTATATCATTGAGCTTCAAGGAAATGCAATTCCATTTTCTTCAATATTTAAAAGTGCTCCAAGTGTAATTTCTATATCGTTGTCGGGTGTGATCGGTACACCGGGTCGTGATGGTTCACCATACACTTTTTTGTTCTCCTATGAGGAGCCTGTAGACCTTTCGCACGATGTTGATAGCTCTTATTCTTTTTATGGAAGTACAGGTGGGGGCGATGTCGACTCTCGAGGTGAGCAAGTTGATGGTTGGTCTACAACGACTTATATTGTGACGACGATCGATGCGAATTTAATTATCCGGAACCTGAGTGTTCAATTTGAATATTCCTACTCACGGAGGGGTGGGTTTGACGATTTCTCAGCCAGCAAGTTTTTGAAGTTGCATGATATTGCTTTAACGAAAAATGGTAATTTGTATGTAGGCACTATCTCAAGTCCCTCCTTAAGCGAAGTTGTTGATTCTATAAGTGTGGTAGATAATTGTCCTCAAGACGGCACGGCCCCCGGATATTATGATTTTTCCCCACCTTTTAATTCTTTGGTGGGTTACACGGACTCCGCAAAGTTATCCATTATCATCAAATAAAAAAGGGACACGCTTCAACGTGTCCCTTCAATAAATTAGCGAATAGTTTTAGACCCCGGCCGTCTCCCCATCTCCAGCCGGATGTTCCGCTTCGTGGTGTCCCGCTGGCGCTTCTTCCGGAGGCGCGGCGATGCCGGCTTCCTTCATAAGGTCATCGATCGAAGCGGTCGGTTTCGAGACCGGTGTCTGCGTCCCATCGACCGGTTTTGCTTCGACCGAGAATAGGAGTTCCGCACCGTTGGCGGCGACATCGACTTTCACCGCTGTGCCGTCCTTCACCGTGCCTTTCAGAATCTCCTCGGCGATGGGGTCTTCGACGTACTTCTGCATCGCGCGCTTGAGCGGGCGAGCGCCGTACGCTTTGTCGAAGCCTTTATCGGCCAGGAAATCGAGCGCACGGTCGGTAAGCTGGACGTCCACGCCCATTTCGTGCACGCGCTTGAGCAGTTTATTCAGGTTGATCTGAATGATCTGCTTGATGTCGTCTTTTTCAAGATGACGGAAGACGATCGTATCGTCGATACGGTTCAGGAACTCGGGATTGAAGAGCCGTTTCATCGACTCATCGACCTGTTCCTTCATCTTCGTGTGCTCGTCGCCGCCGGCGGACTCTCCAAAACCGATGCGCGCCTGTTTCTTGATCTCCTTCGTTCCCACGTTGGAGGTCATGATGACGATCGTGTTCTTGAAATCGACCCGTCGCCCGAGCGAATCGGTAAGCTGGCCATCGTCGAGGACCTGCAGGAGGAGATTGAACACATCCGGATGCGCCTTTTCGATTTCGTCCAGCAGTACGACCGAATACGGTTTTCTGCGAACTTTTTCGGTCAGTTGACCGCCTTCTTCATATCCGACGTATCCCGGAGGCGCGCCGACCAATCGGCTGACGGCGAACTTCTCCATGTATTCCGACATGTCGATGCGAATAAGTGCCTCGTCGGTATCGAAAAGGTACCGCGCAAGCGATTTTGCAAGTTCGGTCTTTCCCACACCGGTCGGTCCCAGGAAGACAAAGCTTCCGATCGGCCGATTGGGATCTTTTAGTCCCGCACGGGCGCGGCGAATGGCTTTCGAAAGTTTTTCGATCGCTTCGTCCTGACCGACGACCGATCCGCGGAGCGACTCCTGCATATTGAGCAGCTTGACGGACTCGCTTTCGGCCACGCGATTGACCGGGATGCCGGTCATCATCGCGACGACATCGGCGATGTCATCTTCGGTGACGTCATAGATCTGTGCGCCCGATTCGGCTTCCCAATCGGCGAGGGCATTTTCGAGGTCCTGCTGATATTTCTTTTCGAGATCGCGCAGCCGCGCCGCCTCTTCGAAGTTCTGGGTTTTAACGACGAGGTTTTTCTCGTTCTTTACGTCCTCGATCTTCTTTTCGAGTTCCTCGATGTTCTTGGGCGCGTGGACGTTCGCCAGGTGAACGCGGGAACCGGCTTCGTCGAGCACGTCGATCGCTTTATCGGGAAGGAAACGATCGGTAATGTACCGGTCCGAAAGCTTCACGGCCTGTTCGATCGCTTTTTCGCCGTAGCGGACGCTGTGGTGCGCTTCGTACTTGTTCTTGATGTTGTTCAGGATCGTGATCGTCTGATCGACCGTGGGGGGATCGACGATGATCTTCTGGAACCGGCGGTCGAGCGCGCCATCTTTTTCGATGTACTGGCGGTATTCGTCGAGCGTCGTCGCTCCAATGCACTGGATATCTCCGCGCGCCAGGGCCGGCTTGAACATGTTCGACGCATCGAGCGAACCCGAGGCCCCGCCGGCGCCGACGATCGTATGAAGTTCGTCGATGAACAGGATCACGTCCTTCGCTTTTTCGAGCTCGTTCATGACCGCTTTCATACGCTCTTCGAACTGGCCGCGATATTTCGTTCCTGCAACCAGCGCGGCCAGGTCGAGCGTGACGACCCGCTTCTCATAGAGAATGCGAGGAACCTTCTTTTGCACGATACGGAGCGCGAGGCCTTCGGCGATGGCCGTTTTGCCAACGCCCGGCTCGCCGATGAGGACCGGATTGTTCTTTTTGCGCCGCGACAGGACTTGCGAGACGCGCTCGATCTCCTTCTCGCGTCCCACGATCGGATCGAGCTTATCTTCGGCGGCCATCTTGGTCAGGTCGCGGCCGAAGTTATCGAGCACGGGGGTCTTCGTGCGCTCCGGTTTCTTTTCCTGCGTGGCCGCTTTTGGCGGCGACGTCGGACGTCCCGAGATGATGTTATCGAGTTCGGCCCGCACGGCGTCATACGTCACGCTGAATTGATTTAAGATCTGCGCGGCAATATTGTCCTCGTCGCGTAAGAGCGAAAGGAGCAGGTGTTCGGTGCCGATCACATCACTCTTGTAAAGCTTCGCCTCGAGATAGGTAATTTTGAGTACCTTCTCGGCCTGCTTCGTGAGCGGGATGTTGCCGATCGTGAGCGTCGCTCCGGAGGAGCGAACGGTATCTTCGATGGCTTTTTTAATCTTGTATAGATCGGCGCCAAGATTGCGAAGGATCTTCACCGCGATCCCTTCGCCCTCGCGAATGATGCCGAGGAGCAGGTGCTCCGTTCCGATATAATCATGACCGAGCCGGATCGCTTCTTCCCGCGAGAGACGGATCACGTCCTGGACTCGATTCGAAAAATTTCCTTCCATTGGCATGGGCTTCTCCTTTTATTCAAATTTCAACGATTATGCCACTCGAATGTTACAACAACGATTCCATGGTAATCCGTGCGGCACCGACCTTTTAATGTAACCTCTGAAGCGAGGATAAATTACCATGATAGCTCAAGAATTAATCACATTTCATTCCGGAAAATCGTCGTTTGAAGATTCGGACGAATTTTTCTGGCAGTCCGGCCGGAAAAAGTGTTATTTTGGGGGCCCGAATTGTCATAACCTTACGGAGTGTCCTATCGAACGTACGAGGTGTCCTATGATGAAACGTCTTGCCGCAGCTTTTATTTTAATTTTACCCCTTCCTCATAATCCGATTCTGGCACAGCAAGGCCAGCCACAGATCCCGCCACCGGCGGGATCGTTCGAGACGGGCAGTACATGGCTCGGGGGCGAACCGGTCACCTGGGGGCCGACCGGCGTCAGTATTAATGATCGCGATCCGTGGCATCCGCCGGAGGGCACCGGTGAGATCGGTTATGGACGTCCGTATCGGCAACGCTGGCGGTCCTGCGCTAACATCTGAACCGAGATGATACGGATTTGTTGAATTGGCGTGGACGTGTTTCGGCAAATCTCGCTCGGGGCTGTTCTCTTCTGTTCGTGGCTCGCGATCGCTCCGCTGGCGGCCGCGCAGCCGCGGCATCCCGTCAAGTGTGCGGTGCCCCCGGACGTTTGGAACCCCAAAGCGAAAGTTCCGCAGCAATTTGCGCTTCCTCACGGATTCCGGGATTCCCTGCTCAGCCCCAGCCAGCGGTTCATGATCTTTTACGATGCGGCCGCAAGCGATACGGACAGCATCGCAAGTCCACAATACGTCCATCGGGCTGCCGAAGAAGCCGATAGTGCCTACGCGTTCGAGATCGAAACGCTGGGTTATACAGCGCCGGCCTTCACCGAGAACGGGCATTACAATATTTATCTGGCGCCGCTCCATAGCGGTCTCGAAGCCTACGGAGCGACCTACATTCTTGAAGGCGGTCAGCTTGTGAATTCGCCGAGCGGGAACGAGCGATGGCGTTCGTATAATGTGATCGATAATACGTTTACCAGTCCGATCTACGCCACGCATGGCTTCGATGCCGAGCGCATCACCATTTTTCATGAGTTTTTTCATATGGTCCAATTTTCCGGATACGGGCATCCTCCGACCGGCATTCCCAATTATATTTATTTCCAGGAGATGTCGAGTGTATGGATGGAATGGCTCTCGACTCCGAACGTCAGGGACTATTTGAACTATGTGGCCTCGTATCTTTCCACGCTCGATACGCGATTTGACCTCACGCCTTCGAGCGGGTATGGCCAGTATGTCTACTTCGCCTACCTTACGCACCGCTTCGATACGGCGATCGTCCAAAAGATCTGGGAGTATTACCGCGATTCTTCGACCGATCCGGCGAATTGTATCGACGAAGTCCTGCGACGCGATTACGGAACTTCTTTTTGTCAGGAGTATGAACGTTTTGGCGCCGAGCTCATGCAAACGGGCCGCCGGTATCAGGGAACTTCATTGCTGCCGGATGCGCAAATCCTGCCGGCCGATACGATTCCCATTCAAACGCTGGGCCTCGATTCGACCGGATGGTTCGTGACGACGGCGCTTTCGCTGCAGTTCGCCGATGCCGGTTCCGGAAGCGATACGTGCATCGAAGTGCTTGCGCGCGATACCGATCGCTCGCTGGAATCGAACGTTTCGATCACCTTCACGGCCATCGGTACGCCGCCCACGATCGCCATGGACCGCCCAGAGGCCTACTGCGATACGGAAGTCTGTATCTATCCACTTTCTGCCACGGCTCCGGGACTCGAATCGTTCCCAAGTCCCTTCCTTCCGGACGGGACGTCGGAACTTTATATGGTCGCTTCGACGAACGCCAATCCACCCATTTCGGTCGTGATGAACGTGCTCGACCTGAACGAGAACGAAATTCGCTCCACCAAATTGCCCGCCGTTCCGTTTCGTGGCACCTGGAATGCGGTATGGGACGGACGGGACGACAACGGCAAATTGGTCCCGAGCGGCGAGTACCTATATTCGCTTCGTGTCGATGGTGCGCTTCGGGTCGGGAAAATCGTCGTTGTGCGGAAATGAAGTGGGTCCGGCCGTGCGTCCTGGTCCTGTTTGTCCTGATGTTCGCGCTCGATGGCTACCAGGTCTATCGTATTGCGTTCGTGAAACACTATGCGGATTTTCCTGCATACCTGGCCGGCGCGCAGGGATTGAAAGAGGGAACGAACCCTTATATCCCTCGCGCCATTGCCCCGTATAGCGGGGACGACATTCGTCCGTTTATCTATCCGCTCTTTGTCGCCTGGGTATGGGTCCCGTTCACCCTGGTCCCCGCCGCCGTTGCGAGTTTCCTCTGGTATGTCCTGAGCTTCGGAATGATGCTCTATGCGATGGACATCGTTTCCAAACTTGTCGGACTCGAAGGGAACGATAAATGGATGGCGTTCGGGATCGTCGGGGTCCTGTTTATGTCCGTGCTCCAATGGGTGCTGATGTTCGGACAGATGGACCTCTTCGAGCTGTTGCTGCTCGTGCTGGTGGCAAAATATTTGTCAAACAATAGCGCTAAAGGCGGGGGATTCCTCGGTGCGGCGATTTCCGCGAAGTTAATGCCAGTCGTCGTCCTGCCGATGCTCGTAAAGAATTGGAAAGCGATGGCGGTATGCATTCTTACGATCGTTCTCCTCTGTATTGTTATTCCCTACGTCATCGCCGGCAACGCGATATTCGGTTATTATCACTACTGGTTCCGTACCACGCTTGGGACCGAGATGGCAAACGGGGATGAATCGGTCCATTCGTTTGCGTTGGCAGGAGTAGTCGCGCAGTTCCTGGGACTGGTGCGGCCAACGCTGGCAATAAAACTATCGTGTGGGATTTTTCTCCTCCTCTTTCCGCTGGTTCTGCTTCTCAAGGGAAAAACTATTCCGGCATTATTTCTTTCGTTCATGCTCATCCCGCTCACCTCCACGCGCAGTGAGCCGAATCATCTTACCATGCTCATCCCGGCGGTCATGCTCGTTGCGTCGGTGCTGATACACAGGAGGATGAGGTTCCGAGGGCGGGAAATTTCATTCTCTGCCCGCCAAACCGCTCTCGGTTGGGCCGCACTTGTGACCGTGCAGATCATGGTCCTCTGGGGCTATAACGCGATCGTTCCCTTCGATACGATCGGAATGCTCGCACTTTTCGGAGCCGTCTGGTGGAACGGTCAAAAATCAATCCCGTTGGAATTCTCGCACTGAACTGCTGTTGCCCCAAACATGAATACATGGCTTTTCACCGCTGCATGGAGCTGTATTTTCACTATGCACGTGGCAGCACAGCCACACTATCTCTTAAACGTCGCGTGCGACGGCCCCCTGGGGGATTGTACGCTCAACGTGACGTGGAGTTGTGACCAGGGTACGGCACCTCCCGCAACATCCTGTTCCCCAGGTGTGAACCTTTTTATCCATGATTCACAAACGGTGACCTTGAACGGTCTCATTTGCGAGGACGCTGAAAATAATATTAGCTTCCAGATCGACACCGAGCATCATCTACTGAAAAACTTCACTGCATCGTTTGGCGACGCGAATAATAATGATTTTATCGGTTGCATGTCCAATGCGCCCGGAACGGGAGGCGATGTCGGTTCGGTAACGTATAATCTCCACTTCGATCCAGTGCCATACACCGGGAGCGTGAAGGATTCGATCGTTGTGCGCGATACGGTTTATCGTGCTTTGGATACAACCGTTGGAAGTTTTCTTCATTTAAATGGTCGGCAATATTGCACAGGAACAGCAGAATGTGTTTCATCAACATCGCACTTCCTTGGATTGCTCCTTGTTAATTCTGATGTTTTAAGCGTACCGAGAGATTTAAATATTCTTTCGACGCCTTTTTCGATATCGTCCGGCCCCGATGTTATCGAGGCACACTTTTCAAGGCGGTCTTCGACCGACTGGATGGAAGTATATAATGTGTTGGGTT
>Ga0070741_10000683_pt1 | contig 116557 bp, 93 predicted proteins | sample Coa_R1_4_FD_66440 | JGI IMG/M metagenome (GOLD analysis project Ga0070741, IMG submission 66440) | Surface soil microbial communities from Centralia Pennsylvania, which are recovering from an underground coalmine fire - Coalmine... | ecosystem: Environmental > Terrestrial > Soil > Unclassified... | reverse complement strand
TGATCATATCGATCCTCGGCCTGACCGCGTTCGCGCGGATGCCGGTGGACGTCTTCCCGCCGCTGCACATTCCGGCGGTGGTGGTGGCGACCTTCTATCCGGGGATGCCGCCGCTCGACATCGAGCGCGACATCACGACGCGCTTCGAGCGCTTCTTCACCCTGGGCAGTGACATCGAGCATATCGAGTCGCGCTCGCTCCCCGGTGTGAGCATCATTAAGGTCTTCTTCCATCCCGGGGTTGATCTTGGCGCCGCAGCGGCATCGCTGGGCGACCTTGCGATGGCGGATTTGCGCCATCTTCCGCCCGGCACGCTGCCGCCGCTGGTGCTGAAGTCGGGCGCCTCGTCGCTGCCGGTGGTGCTGGTGACGGTCTCGGGCAAGGGCTTCAACCAGACCGAGCTGCACGACCAGGCGCAGTACAACATCCGCAACTGGCTCGCTACAGTGCCCGGCGCGTCGGTGCCGCCACCGTTCGGCGGCAAATACCGCCAGATCATGGTTTATCTGGACCGCGACGCTCTGCAAGCGCACGGGCTGACGCCGATGGAGGTGGTGCACGCGCTCAACCGGACCAATCTGATTATCCCGGCGGGCGATGCCAAGATAAGCACGCTCGACTACTTCGTATACACGAACTCGATGATTGCCAACCCGGCCAACATCAATGACGTGCCGGTCAAGGTCGGCAAGGACGGCGCTCCAGTATACGTGCGCGACGTTGGCCACGCCGAGGACGCGGCGCAGATCCAACAGAACATCGTGCGCATCAACGGCCAGCGCTCGGTCTATATTCCGGTGCTCAAGCAGTCCGGCGCCAACACCATCTCGATCGTCAACGGCACCAGCGCGGTGCTGCCGAAGATCACCGGGATGCCGGCGGGGATGAAGCTGCGCGCGATCTTCAGTCAGGCGACCTACATCATGAACGCGATCGAGGCGCTCGAGCACGAGGCGGTCTCCGGAGCGGTGCTCGCCTCGCTGATGATCCTGATCTTCCTAGGCAGCTTCCGCTCGACGTTTGCGATTTTTCTCTCGATTCCGCTGTCGATCCTGGCGGGCGCGTTCGGCCTGCTGATGTCCGGCGCGACGGTCAACATCATGACCCTCGGCGGCTTCGCCCTCGCCATCGGGCGGCTGGTGGACGATTCCACCGTGGTGCTCGAAAACATCAACCGCCACCTGGCAGAGGGCAAGGAACCCAGGCGCGCCGCCCGCGAAGGAGCCGAGGAAGTTGCGCTGCCCGTCCTCGCCTCCACTATCACCACCATCATCGTGTTTTTCCCGGTGATGTTCCTTTTCGGAGTGGCGAAGTACCTGTTCAGCGCGCTGGCGCTGGCGGTGGTGCTGTCGATGCTGGCTTCATACGTGGTCGCGATGAGCGTGATCCCGATCTACTGCGCGCGCTTTCTGACCATTGAGTCGGCGCGCGAGGGCGAGGAAGGCGCGGCGCATGGGCCGTTGGGATGGTTCATGCGCGCCTACGAGCGGCTGGCCGTAAGCTACGAGGGCTGGCTGCGCCGCGCGCTCGATCACAAGAGCGCTGTGATCGGAGCGGTCGCCGCGCTGTTCGTGGCCAGCATCGCGCTCTATCCGCGCATCGGCACCGAGCTGTTTCCGCGCACCGATGCCGGCCAGTTCATCATCGACTACCACGCGCCGGTGGGGACCCGGATCGAACTGACCGAGGCGCTGACCGCGAAGATGGAGGCGGCGGTACGACGGGTGATTCCACCCGCCGAGCTTTCAACGATCGTCTCGAACATCGGGCTGGCGCCAGGGTTTTCCTCGATCTATTCGTCCAACGCGGCTTCCGACTCGGGCTTCATGATGGTCGCCCTGAAGCCGACCCACAAGGTTTCGACCTTCGTTTACATCGAGCGGCTCAAGAAGCTGCTGCCGCAGGCGGTTCCCGAGGTGCGCACGTTCTTCACCTCCGGCAGCATTATCGATTCAGTGCTCAACTTCGGCCTGGCCGCTCCGATCGACGTCCAGCTCAGCGGCCAGACCTACCGGGAGCTGTTTCCGCTGGCGCGCGAGGTGCAGAAGACGCTGCGTTCGGTGCCCGAGGTCGCCAACACTTTCATCCCGCAGGAGTCCGATTATCCCACGCTGCGCATCAAGGTCGATCGAGTCAAAGCGGCGCGCCTGGGTCTCGACCAGCGGGCAGTTGTAACCAACGTGATCACGGCGCTCACTTCCAACGAGATGATCGCGCCGTCGATCTGGATCGACCCCAAGTCGGGCAACGACTATTTCCTTACGGCCCAGTATTACGAGCCCGAGATCAAATCGCTCGCCACCTTGGAGAACATCCCGGTCGCGGTGGCTCCCGGCGTTGAATCGCGCCGCCAGTCGCTGATGCTGCGCGACGTCGCGACCATCGTGCCCGAGCGCCATCCGGCCGAGGCCGACCACTACGACATCCAGCGCGTGGTTGACGTGCTGGTGGCGCCGCGCACGCAGGACCTTGGTGGTACTCAGAAAGCGGTGCTGGCCGCGCTCGCCAGCCTCCATCTGCCCAAGGATGTCGGCGTCGATCTGCGCGGCTCGGTCGCCTCGATGGAGAAGTCGTTTTCCAGCTTCGGCTTCGGCCTCGGGATGGCGGTGGTGCTGTTGTACCTGGTGATGGTGGCGCAGTTTCGTTCCTTCCTCGACCCTTTCATCATCATGTTCGCGGTGCCGATGGGGCTGATCGGCGTAATGTGGACGCTGTATCTGACCGGCACCACGCTCAACATCGAATCTTTCATGGGAATCATCGTGATGGTCGGCATTGTGGTTTCCAACTCGATTTTGCTGGTGGACTTTGCCAACCAGCGCCGGCGTGAAGGCCAGCCGCTGCGCCAGGCGGTTGTGGAATCGGCGCGCATCCGGATGCGCCCGATCCTGATGACAGCGCTGGCCACGGTGGTTGGGCTGATGCCGCTGGCGCTGGAGTTGGGCGCCGGCTCCGAGGCTTCGGCGCCGCTGGCGCGCGCGGCGGTGGGCGGGCTGGCGGTTTCGACCGTGCTGACCTTGTTGCTGGTACCGGCGGTGTACGAGGCGTTCTACGCGCGGCGCGAGAGTCACGGCTAGCACGCACAGATGCGGAGGAGCTTGATGCCCCCGTTGCAGGGAGAAGCAGGGATGCAGTCACAGCTTGCTTTTCGAACTAAAACTTGCCGGTTGCTGGGCCGCTGGGTGCTGAGTAGACTTCGAGCCGGTTGGGGGGCCGCAGACACATGGATTGATCTCGCCGGACCGTTCCCTTCCTGGCTCGCCGCATGGGTCGGCGGCGGCGCGCCCCGCCGCGCCGGTTTTCGCGTGGTCCGCGGGACGAAGCGAGTCTTCTTGAATCGGCCCTGCCCCGCGAGGTCACACAGATGGCAGGCTTCTCGCTGCGCAATCCCCACACGGTGATCGTGGGGGCGCTGATCATATCGATCCTCGGCCTGACCGCGTTCGCGCGGATGCCGGTTGACGTCTTTCCCCGGCTCAACATCCCGGCGGTCGTGGTTGCGACCTTCTACCCGGGGATGCCGCCGCTCGACATCGAGCGCGACATCACCACCCGTTTCGAGCGCTTCTTCACCCTGGGCAGTGACATCGAGCATATCGAGTCGCGCTCGCTGCCCGGCGTCAGCATCATCAAGGTGTTCTTCCATCCCGGGGTTAACCTCGGCGCGGCCGCTGCATCGCTGGGCGACCTTGCGATGGCGGACCTGCGTCACCTACCGCCTGGCACGCTCCCGCCGCTGGTGCTGAAGTCCGGTGCCTCGTCGCTGCCGGTGGTGCTGGTGACGGTCTCAGGCACAGGTTTCACGCAGTCCGAGCTGCGCGACCAGGCCCAGTACAACGTGCGCAACTGGCTGGCCACCATCGAGGGCGCGTCGGTGCCGCCGCCATTCGGCGGCAAGTACCGCCAGATCATGGTTTACCTGGACCGCGACGCCTTGCAGGCGCGCGGGCTGACGCCGATGGACGTGGTGCATGCGCTCAACCGCGCCAACCTGATCATCCCGGCGGGCGACGCCAAGATAGGCGCGCTGGATTACTTCGTCTACACCAACTCGATGATCGACAACCCGGCGAACATAAATGACGTGCCGATCAAGGTTGGCCTGGGACAGGCGCCGGTGTACGTGCGCGACGTTGGTCATGCCGAGGACGCGGCCCAGATCCAGCAGAACATCGTGCGCATCAACGGCCAGCGCTCGGTCTATATCCCGGTGCTCAAGCAGGGCGGCGCCAACACGCTCAACGTGGTCGATGGCATCGAGCGCGTCCTCGGGCACGTCACCGGGATGCCGGCCGGGATGGGGTTGCGCGCGATCTTCAGCCAGGCGACCTACGTGCGCGCGGCGGTCACGGCGCTCGAGCACGAGGCGGTCTCCGGCGCGGCGCTCGCCTCACTGATGATTCTGATCTTCCTCGGCAGTTTCAGCTCGACGTTTGCGATCTTCCTGTCGATCCCGTTGTCGATTCTGGCCGGTGCGTTCGGCCTGATGATGTCCGGCGCGACCATCAACATTATGACCCTGGGTGGCTTCGCCCTCGCCATCGGGCGCCTGGTCGATAACTCGGTGGTGGTGCTGGAAAACGTCAATCGCCATCTGGCCGAAGGCGCGCCGCCGGCCGAGGCGGCGCTGCGCGGCACCGACGAGGTCGATCTGCCGGTGCTCGCCTCGACCCTGACCACGATCATCGTGTTCTTCCCGGTGATGTTTCTCTTCGGCGTGGCCAAGTACCTGTTCGGTGCGCTGGCGCTGGCGGTGGTGCTCTCGATGCTCGCCTCGTACGTGGTCGCGGTGACGGTGATCCCGATCTACTGCGCGCGGTTTTTGACCACCGAGTCCGCGCGCGCGGCCGACGCGGGCGCCGGCGCCGGCCCGTTTGCCCCGTTCATGCGCGCCTACGGGGGCTTCGCTCGCCGCTACGAGCATTGGTTGGAGGCCGCGCTCGACCACAAAGCGCGGGTGATCGGCGCGATCACGCTGCTGTTCGTCGCCAGCATGGCGATCTATCCGTGGATCGGCACCGAGCTGTTTCCGCGCACCGACGCCGGCCAGTTCATCATCGACTACCGCGCGCCGGTCGGCAGCCGCATCGAGCTCACCGAGTCGCTGACCGAGCGGATGGAGGCGGCGGTGCGCCGGTTGATTCCACCCGCCGAGCTTTCGACGATCGTCTCGAACATCGGGCTGGCGCCGGGCTTCTCGTCGATATACTCGCCCAACGCGGCCGCTGATTCGGGTTTCATGATGGTCGCCCTGAAGCCGACCCACAAAGTTTCGACCTTCATTTACATCGAGCGGCTCAAGAAGCTGCTGCCGCAGGCGGTGCCCGAGGCGAGCACCTTCTTCACCTCCGGCAGCATCATCGATTCGGTGCTCAACTATGGGCTGGCGGCGCCGGTCGACGTCCAGCTCAGCGGCCAGACCTACAAGGAGCTCTTCGCGCTGGCGCGCGACGTCGGGGAGGCGTTGCGCGCGGTGCCCGAGGTCGCCAGTGCCTTCATCCCGCAGGAATCGGGCTATCCGACGCTGCGGATCAAGGTTGACCGGGTCAAGGCCGCGCGGCTGGGACTCGACCAGCGCGACGTGGTAACCAACGTGATCACGGCGCTTACCTCCAACGAGATGATCGCGCCCTCGATCTGGATCGATCCCAAAACGGGCAACGACTATTTCCTCACCGCTCAATACTACGAGCCCGAGATCAAATCGCTCTCCACCCTGGAGAACATTCCGGTCGCCACGGCGGCCGAACGCCATGCGCGAAGCGACGCCCTGACGCTGCGCGACGTCGCGACCATCGTGCCCGAGCGCCATCCGGCCGAGGCCGACCACTACGACATCCAGCGCGTGGTTGACGTGCTGGTCGCGCCACGCACCGACGACGTCGGCGGCGCGCAGAAGGCGGTGCTGGCGGCGCTCGGCAAACTGCGGATGCCCTCCGACGTGCAGGTTGCGCTGCGCGGCTCGGTGGCGGCGATGGAGAAGTCGTTCTCCAGCTTCGGCTTCGGTTTGGGGATGGCGGTGGTGCTCCTTTACCTTGTGATGGTGGCGCAGTTCCGCTCCTTCCTCGACCCGCTGATCATCATGTTTGCCGTGCCGATGGGACTGATCGGCGTCATGTGGACGCTGTATCTGACCGGCACCACGCTCAATATTGAATCGTTCATGGGGATTATTGCGATGGTTGGGATTGTGGTTTCCAACTCGATTCTGCTGGTGGACTTCGCCAACCAGCGCCGAAACGAGGGCCAGCCGCTGCGCCGGGCCGTAGTCGAGGCCTCGCGCATCCGGATGCGTCCGATCCTGATGACCGCGCTGGCCACCGTGGTCGGCCTGCTGCCGCTGGCGCTGGAGGTGGGCGCCGGCTCCGAGGCTTCGGCGCCGCTGGCGCGCGCGGCGGTAGGTGGGCTCGCGGTTTCGACCGTGCTCACTCTGTTGCTGGTGCCTGCAGTGTACGAGGCGTTTTACGCGCGGCGCGAGGTGACGCGATGAAGCGCTCGGGGGGCATTGCACTCGCGCTGGCGGCGCTTCTGATGGCGGCGGTTGCCGCACTGGTCGGCGGATGCGATCGGGCCGAGTCCGACACCCCGCCCGTACAGCAGCTCCCGCGAGTGGTGGTCATCCGGCCGCAGCGCGGCGAAGCGGTGCGCTCGCTGACGTTGCCCGGCGACGTCGTCGGCTATTTCCAGTCGGCGCTCTACGCCAAGGTCACCGGCTACCTCAAGCAGATCTTCGTGGACAAAGGCGACCGCGTGAAAAAGGGCCAGGTGCTGGCCGAGATCGAAGTGCCCGAGCTGCGTGAGCGCCTTGACCGCGCGCGCTCCAACCTCGAGATCCAGCAGCTCACCTATAACCGGCTCGACCGGGTATGGAAGAGCGACCCGCGGCTGGTCGCCCGCGAGGACGTTGATATCGCCTACAGCAAGTTCCAGCAGGCCAAGGCGCAGGCCGACGAGCTGGCGGCGATGGTGAGTTACACCCGGATCATCGCGCCGTTCGACGGCATCGTGACCGAGCGCTTCGTCGACCCGGGCGCGCTGATCAAGGCCGGCGGCCAGGGCGGGGTGAGCGCGCCGATGGAGGGGACGGCGCGGGCGGGCGGAGTGGCGGCGCCGGTGGTGAGCGTGGCCGATATCGAAAAGCTGCGCATCTACGTCTATGTGCCGCAGGACACCGTGAACTACATTCGCCGCGGCCTGCCGGTCACGGTCACCTTCCGTGAATTGCCCGGTCGCGTGTACCACGCCAGCGTCACCCGCTTCGCCCATTCGCTCGATCTCGCCACACGCACGATGCTGACCGAGATCGACCTCGACAATCCTAGGCGCGAGATCTACCCCGGGATGTACGCCAACGTGGTGCTCGACCTCGAACGCCATCCCAATGCGATCAAGCTGCCCGATAGCGCGGTTGGCAATTCATCCGACGGCGCGCACTTCGTGCTGGTGGCCCGCCACGGGCGTCTGGTCCGCGTGCCGGTCACCGTCGGCATCGACACCGGCATCGATGTCGAGATTACGAAGGGGCTTACGGGTGACGAGGAGGTTGTGCAAACGGTGTCGCCGGCTTTCAGCGCGGGCGAGCGAGTGCAAGCGGTGCTCGACAACGGCTACCGCCTGAGCTGGCAGGCCGCGCTCGCAAAGCCCAATTCCAATTGAGCGGAGACAAAATCATGGTGCTCAAGCTTGAGCGTGCGCTCGGCGTCGCGCTGTTGGGTCTGTTGCTCGTACCCGCGCGCGCGCTGTGGGCGATTTCGATGCCCACGCCCGGCCAGCGATTGGCGCTGGGCGACGCGATTCAGCTCAGCCTGGAGAATCATCCGCGGCGGATGGCTGCGCGGTCCGAGGCCGGCGCGGAAGAACAGCGGGTGGCCGAGGCGCAGGCGGCGATGCTGCCGCAGGTTTACGGCATCGCCCAGTACCTTGGCGCGACTCAGAATGGCATCGACGGTACGAACTACCTCAACCCGGGCTTCATTCCCCGCCACAGCGGCGCCGGCGGCGAGCCGCAGGCGTGGTCGCTGAAAAACAATTATCTCGGCGGCGTTGCGGTTTCGCAGTATCTGCTCGATTTCGGTCGCGTGCGCGGGCAGATCGCCGAGCAGACAGACAATGCCGACGCCGCCCAAGCGCAGCTCAAGCTCACCGATCTCGACCTGGTCTTCGAGACCTCGCAGCGCTACTTCGCGATGCTGGCCGCGACGGAACTGGTAAAGGTTTACGGGGAGGCGATCACCGAACGCAAGGAGCAACTTCATGAATCGCAGGTCAAGGCGCAGGCTGGCCTGACCTCGCAGATTGACGTCTATACCGCGCAGGCCGAGCTCGCGCGCGCCCGCGTGCAGTTGCTCGACGCGCGCAACAACGTGGCCAAGGCAAAGGCCGCGCTGGACAACGCGATGGGCCTCGGTATCGCGGCTCCGGATTACCGGCTCGCCTCAAATCTCAACTACAGCGACGTCAGCGGATCAATCAAAGATTACTTCACTACCGCGCTGCGCCTGCGGCCGGATCTGCGCGCGCTGGAGGACGAGGCGCGCGCGGCCGGTGCGCGCATCACCGAGTACCGCAGCGACTTTCTGCCCACAGTCAGCGCAATCGCTGGCTACAGCGCGATCGGCAGCGGCCTGCCGGCGATCAACAATTACGATGTCGGTGTCACCATCACCTGGCCGATCTTCAACGGGATGCTGACCACGCATCAGGTCGAGGAGGCGCGCCTGCGTCGCGAAGCGATCGAGCACTCGATTACCGACCTCCGCCAGCACATCCTGCTCGAAGTCAAGACCGCCTTCCTCGACTGGCAGACCGCGCTCCAGCGGATTCATCAGGCCGAAGTCACGCTGAACGCCGCGCGGGTCGAGTTAGAGCTTGCCCAGAAGCGTTACACTGCCGGGCTTGGAAACATCATCGAGCTCACCGACGCCGAGCGCTTCTTCATCCAGGACAAGGCGGCCTACGTCGATGCGCTCTACACCTTCGCGGTCGCCAAGGCAGGGCTGCAGCGAGCCACGGGCGAGTCGCTCGAAGGCCGCTGAGCCGGCGCCGCCCGCGGCTGCTGCGTACGCAGCGCCAATCCAATAAACGACAAACCGAGTGTGACGTGAGAGTGGCGGACCGGAAGGCGCATCGCCCCTTGCGGCGGGCGCGACGGGCCGGGGAGAGCCCGCCGCGCGCCGCCGCCTTCGCGGTGCGGGGCTGCCGCTAAGTAACTAGTAACTGAACTCCAGGTTGGCGAAGATCGAGTGCGTATCCCGAGTGACCAGGTTCGGGATGCTGCCGGTCTTGGGGAGCAGTTGACCGTTGAATTTGCCGCCCGGCGCATAGCCGAACTTGGCCAGCTCCGCGACCGGCACCGACTGCTGGCCGTGATAGTAGGAGAAGTTCTGTGTATCGAGCGCGAAACGCAGATACTCGTTGTACTGGTAGCTCACGCCGAATATCCAGCGCTGGAAGTCCAGCGGGTCGCTGGCGAACTTCTGGTTGGGCATGAACCACTGGAACATCCCAAACAACGTCAGCGGAGTGTACGGAATGTGGTAATGACCGAAGGCATCGAAGCCGCGCGACGTCGCCTGCCCGTTGTTCAGGATCGCCTGCCACGCCGCTGTCTGCGGTCCGAACGTATTAACCAACGGGTAGCACGGTGTGGCTGTGCTACAGGTGTTACCGGCGAACGTTCCCGAGGTGATCGCTTTGCCGGTGGGGAAGCCGAAGGCGTCGGCCGGCCCGCTGCCCGACCATAGATTGGACGCTCCAAAGGCGTTGTAACCGTAGTCGAACTCTCCGGCTATGCCCCACTGATCGGTGTAGTAGTGCAGCAGCGCCGCCACGCGCTCGATATGCGCGTTGCCGCCCTTGAGCGCGGCCGGCAAATCGACCGTGTCCGGAGCGGTGTTGCCATAGCCGTAATTGAAGAAGCCGGTGATGCCGAGCCCGTCGAAGCGCCATAGCGCGCCGAATGGATAGGCAGACAGCCGCGCCATGAACTGTTTGGTATCGGTCTGCTCGAAGGCGTGAAAGCTGGCGTTGGTGTATGCGCCGATATCATAGTCGAGGTACATCCGTTCGTCGCCGAACGGCTTGACCGGCCCCTGCATCGAGACGCCGACCTGGGTCGAAGACAGGCTGAGGTAGTTCCACGGCGTCAGGTTGACGTAGCGGAAGCCGTAGAGGTCCTCCTCCCAGGCAACCAGTGGGTTAGCTATCTCGCCGATCGAAACCGTGCCGCCTTTGAGCGCCGGCACATCGTTCCACAGCCCGTTGTAGGTGAGGCTCGCGTACTTCATGCGCACGCCGAGGTTGCCGTCCAGGTTGCTGCCGAACCCGGTGACCTGGCCGATCTTGTCGTTGGCCGAGCCGATGGTCTTGTACATGTTGGGTGTCAGACGCAGCGTCCAGTCCTTGGTCGGGAAGAAGAAGAAGTTGAGATAGGTGCGCGTGAGGTCGAACGAATTGTAGTTGTTGTTACCCGGTCCGGGATTGGTCAGCTGGGTCATCTCCTGCGGCTGAAATCCAGTGTTGTTGTAGAAGCGGTAATCGCCGTACACCAGTGCGCCGACCCGGAACTTGTCTTGAAAGTTGTCCAGATAACTTTTCCACGCCGGTTCCATCTTGTTGACCTGCTGCGCAAGCGCGGCGTTCTGCTCGGCTAGCTGCGCTGAGGTCTGTTGGACCTGCGTCTGGATCTGCTCGCGGGTCTTGGCCTCGACCTTCTGTTCGACCTGCTGCGCGATCGCGCTGGCGTCGGTCGTGCTCAACACAAGCGGCGTACGCCCCTTGCCCGGGCGAACGAAGACTTGGCCGGTGCGTTGATCGACCCATAGCTTTACCGTAGCCGACCACGCGGTGGCGGCGTCCTCGGCTGCCGCGTGGCGCGCTGGGATCGCTGCGACGACAAGCGCCGCGATCGCTATTGAAACAATACTAATTAGCCACTTACGTGTCATTGCTCCTCTCCTGAATTGGCCGCCTGAGCCGGCCGGGCAACTCCCCGGATACACAGCGTGCTGGCTGCGCCGGGATCTTCCGCCGCCATCGAGCGTGGCGGCCCCCCTCTTTGGCGACATTCTCAACGCGTCGTGTTCGCGGTCGGCGCCTGGGCGCGCTCCTCGCGTGCGCGGGCGAGTTCAAAGCTGGTGTAAACCTTGCCGTCGGAACAGACGAAACGCGCCGGCGACGAGATCGCGACGATCCCGCAGTCCTGCACCCGGATGCTCGGCGGCACCTTCACGCCTTCCTCTTTCTTCGTCAGCCGCATCCCGGTGGTATGCACAAATGGCGGCGCCCCCTCCTGCGCGGAAGGTTTGGCGGACGCCACGACCGGCGGCGGACCCCATCCCGCGGTCGAGCATCCGCCGACGCAGAGGCCGGCAACCGCTCCGACCAACAATCCCAATCCGATCTGATAAAGCGTCTTTGTCCTCATAGTTCGACTCCTGTCGAGACTGTGTATTGGGCCGCGCCGCCTATTTGGACGCGACCTCGAGTTTCTCGAGTTGCGCCTGCTCGAGTGTGACTACTTCAGGGGGGAGCGGCGCATAGTTCATCGCGGAGGCGTAACGCTGCCCCTGTTCAAGCATCCAGCTCAGGAACTTCTTTATCGCCGCGCCTTTCTTCGCATCCTCCTGACGAGCGTAAACGATCATCCAGGTAAATGAGGAAATCGGGTATGCGTCGTGGCCTGGCGCATTGACGATTGATACCCGGAAGTCCGACGGCATGTTGGATGCCGCACCCGCCGCCGCGGCGGTGACGCTCTTGAGACTCGGCATTATCCAGACGCCGTCGCGATTTTGGACCTCAGCCACCGGCTGATGGATTTGAAGCGCGTAGATCAGCGTTACGTAGCCAATCGAATATGGCGTCTGTGTGACCAGCGCGGTGACCCCCTCGTTGCCCTTGCCGCCGAGCCCGGTCGGCCACTTGAGCGCGGTTGAGGTGCCGACCTTGCTCGCCCACTCTGGGCTAATCTTGCTCAAATAGTCAGCGAAGATGTAGGTATCGCCACTGCCGTCGGACCGGTGCACGACCGTTATTGGCTTGGCGGGCAGCGTCATGCCCGGATTGAGTTGAGCAACCGCCGGGTCGCTCCACTGGGTAATCTTTCCCAGATAGATGTCGGCGATGACCGGGCCAGTAAGCCGCAGCGTGCCCTTCAACCCGGGTAAGTTATACGCAATCGACACCGCGCCGAGGACGGTCGGGAAGTGGAGCACCGGCGCGGGTGCGCGCTTGATCTGTTCCGCGGTCAGCGGCGCATCACTCGCCCCGATGTCGACGGTGCGGTTGAGCAGCATATTAATTCCGCCGCCCGAACCGATCGACTGGTAGTTGAAACGGACGGAGGGGTCGACCTTGGTGTAGGCATCGAACCACTTGGAGTAGATCGGGTAGCCGAAGGTCGAACCCGCGCCGTTGATCAGCAGCTGACTGCGTGCGGGTGTGCACCCGAGCAGGGTCAAGCCGACCGCCATCCCCACAGACAGTAGTGTTTGTCTCATTGCCTTCCTCGTTTATGGGCGCACGAACAGCAGCCCGCATAGGGAGTACAGCGTGCGCCGGATGGATTTGAAGCGCGCGCGTTACGCGCCGGTTACATCAGAATTATGCGCGATTGAATTCCTCAATCGAGGAAAATCGACCAATCTCCACCGGACGGTCACTCTTAAATCCGCGTGTCGCACGTCTCGCCCGTGCACTTGCACGCCGGCGCTCGCTCGTGAGAATTTCAATTCACGGCCCGACCGATAGGCGCCGCGCCGCACATTGCGGCCCAAAGTTCGAGGAAGCGATCCGCGATGAGTAAGGCGCTCGACGGCATCAACCTGGTTGAATTCAGCTCCAACCTCGGCGCCGCGTACGCCGCGATGTTGCTGGCCGAACAGGGAGCGCGTGCGCTGCGCGTCGAGCCGCCCGGCGGCGCGCCGTGCCGCGGCACGCCGCATTTCCACGTGCTTAATCGCAGCAAACGGGCGTTGTTTCTCGATCTCGACTCGTCTCAGGGGCGTGCGCGCGTCGAGCGGCTGCTGCGATGGGCGGACATTGCGGTGCTTGGAGATCCGCTGGCGCGAGTTCGCGCGCGTGGGCTCGATTACGCGGCGCTTTGCCGAATTAATCCCCGACTGGTGGTGCTGCACCTGCCGCCGCTTGGCAGCCGTGGTCCGCTTGCAGACTTCGACGCTGGCGACGAGCTGGTGTCAGCGCTCGGCGGCGTCTACGGCAGCCAGTGGGCGGCCAGTGGAAACCCGGTCGCGCTGCATTTTCCCGCCGCCAGCTACTCGGCGGGTGTGCTGGGTGCTGCCGCGGCGGCCGCGGCGCTGCACGCGTGCGAAAGCGGCGGCCAGGGCCAGCTGGTCGAGGTTTCGCTGCTGGCGGGCGCGTTGTCGCTCCAGACCGGCGGGGTCATGCGCCACGAGAAGATGACCCGCATGCACGAGGGGCCCGCCGATCCGCTGGGCCCAATCCCCTGCTACCGGCTGTTCCGAGCCGCTGACGGCGAATACCTCTTCATCGCGTGCGGCAATGCGACCTTCTTCAACAAGCTTGCGCTCGCGCTCGATCGGCCTGAAATGGTCGCCGACCCGCGCTTTGAGGGGGCGCCGTGGGGCGTCGCGCCGCCCCATCGCCAGACGCTCAAGGATCTGATCCAGAAGCATATCGCGACGCGCCCGCGCGCGGAGTGGTTGCGCATCCTGCGCCAGAACGACATTCCGTGCGCGCCCGTGCTGATGCGCTCTGAGTTTATCGGCGACCCGCAGGTGCGCGCGCTCGCGATGCGCCGCGAGATCGATGATCCGACGCTTGGCAAAACCTTTCAGATCGGCATTCCGGTTACGCTCAATGACACGCCCGGCGAGATCGCCGGCTCCGCCCCCGCGCTGCGCGACGATCCGGTCGTCGAAGCATGGCTCGCTGCGACGCCTGCACGGCAGTCATCGCTGGCTGGCGCAACCGCCAGGGCGGCCGGCGCGCATTCGTTCGCCCGGGGGCCGCTCGACGGCGTGCTGGTGCTCGACTTTTGTAGCTACATCGCGGGTTCCTACGGCCCGATGATTCTGAGCCAGATGGGCGCCGAGGTTATCAAGATCGAAAGCCTCGAGGGCGACGCGTTTCGCCACTTCGGCTTCGGTTTCCTGGGATGGAACCAGGGCAAGCGCGCACTCGCGCTCGACCTCGCCTCGGCGGAGGGGCGCGAGATCGTGCACGGCCTGGTGCGCCGTGCGGGTATCGTGGTCGAAAACCTGCGGCCGGGGCGGATGCGCCGATTCGGAATGGATTACGAGGCGCTGGCCGCGCTCAACCCGCGCCTCATCTTCATGTCGGTCAACGGCTTCGGCAACCACGGCCCCGAGCACAACCAGCCCGGCTTCGATCCGCTGTTGCAAGCGCGCTCGGGCGTGATGGCGGCCGAGGGCGGACACGGCCATCCGCCGCTCTACCTGACCTGCGCGATCTGCGACTACGGCGCGGCGATGCTGTCGGCGTTCGGATGCGTACTGGCGCTGCGCGCGCGCGAGCGCACCGGGCGCGGGCAGTTCTGCGAGACCTCGCTGTTGCAATCGTCGATGGCGTTCCAGGCGGGCGAGTTCATCTTTTATGACGGCCGGCCCGACCTCGAGAACAGCCGCCCCGAATCGCGTGGCCGCTCGGCGCTTTGCCGCGCCTACCAGTGCCGCGACGATGGATGGTTGTTCGTTGACGCGAAGGCTCCGGCGCATTGGGACGCGCTGTGCCAGATATGCGGAATCAGCGCCGCCGCCTCCTTTGCCGCGGCGGCGGCAGAGCCTGAGGACGGCACGGTCGCGTCGGCGCTGGCCGAGGCCTTCGCGCGGATGGAGCGCGCCGCCGCGCTCGATGCGTTGGGCAGAGCGGGCGTCCCCGCAATCAGCGTGCATCGCTACGGCGATCTGTTCGACGACCCGCAGGTCCGCGCGAACGATCTCCTCGCCGAGCTACATCACTCGCAGTGGGGCGCGGTCGTACAGACCGGACTGCTCGCGAAGTTCTCGGCGACGCCGGGCCGCGTTGAGCGCGCCGCGCCGCTGCTCGGCGAGCATACTGACGAGATTCTCGCCCGCTACCTCGGCTACGACCGCGAGCGCATCGCCGACCTGCGCCGGCGCCGGATTGTCAAATAGCGGCCCGGCGCGCCGCTCACCCCCGGGGCGGCAATTGCGCTAGGGTACCCCGAGACGGACCGAGAGGCCGTACAATGCGGCTGCGCCCGCGCCCGGCGTGGCGATCCCGGTCCACACGAGGTGCGCGATGGCCAACAAGGAGCTGCTCGAATTCGACGTTGCCGCGCTGGCGCCGAAACTGCGCGCCAAGGAGATTTCGCCGGTCGAGCTGACGCAGGCCTACCTCGATCGGATCGAGGAGGTCGAGGAGCGCGTGCTTTCCTACATCACGGTGACGGCCGACGCCGCGCGCGAGATGGCGCGCAAGGCCGAGGCGGAGATTGCGGCCGGGCGCTGGCGCGGTCCCTTCCACGGCGTGCCGATCGGGCTCAAGGACCTCTGCTACACCCGCAGCATTCTGACCACGGGTGGCTCGAAGATCCTCGCCGACTTCGTGCCTGGCTACGACTGCACGGTATGGTCGCGGTTGGCGCAGGCCGGCGCGGTGCTGCTCGGCAAGCTCAACCTGCACGAGTTCGCCTACGGCGCGACCTCCAACAATCCGCACTGGGGCGCCGTTCATAACCCCTACCATCTCGACCACATCCCGGGCGGATCGAGCGGCGGTTCCGCCGCCGCGATCGTCGCGCGCACCGCCGCCGCAACGATCGGCACCGATACTGGCGGCTCGATCCGGATCCCGGCGGCGTGCTGCGGATGCGTCGGGCTCAAACAAACCTGGGGCCGGGTCAGCCGCTGGGGCGTGATGCCGCTTGCCGACACGCTCGACCATACCGGGCCGATCACGCGCAGCGTGCGCGACGCCGCGCTGATGCTCAACGTAATCGCCGGCCACGATCCCAACGACGCGACCTCGAGCTGCGAGCCGGTGCCCGACTACACCGGCCGCCTCGGCGGTGACCTTAAAGGGGTGCGCGTCGGTGTGATCCGCGAGCTCAACTCCGGTCTCTCCGACGACGTCGCGCGCGTGTTCGGCGCGGCGCAAAGGCAGCTCGAGGAGCTCGGCGCGACGGTCGAGGAAGTCTCGGTGCCGGCGCTGGCCGAAGGCGCGATGGTCACGATGGTGGTGCTGATGGCCGAGGCGCTGGAGTTCCACGAGCAGTGGATCCGCGAGCGCTCGGCCGACTACGGCGCCGATGTGCGCTCGCTGCTCGAGATTTCGATGACGATCACGGCGGCCAACTACGTCCGCGCCCAGCGCGAGCGCAACCTGATGCTGGCCGACACGATGCGCGCGCTCGAGGGCCGGGCGGCGCTGCTCGCGCCGACGCTTGCGGCCACGGCACCGCGGATCGACGACGCGCAGTACGACGTGATCTCCAACATGGTGCGCTTCACCGGCCCGTTCAACGCCACCGGCCAGCCGGTGGTCGCGATTCCCATCGGGCTTTCGCGCGACGCGATGCCGTTGTCGATGCAGATAATCGGCAGGCCGTTCGACGAGGTAACGGTATTGCAGGTGGCCGACGCGTACGAACGCGCGCGCGGCCCGCTGGCGGCGCCCAAGCTGTAAGGCGATAAGGCAACGCCGGCGCGGAGGCGATCACGATGGCAAAGAGTCTCGGAATTTCGCTCGCCCCTTTCTCCGGAATCCCATATCCGGACCTGACCCGGCTCGCGTGCGAAGCCGAGGACACCGGATTCAGCGGCGTCTTTATCCCGGAAGCCGCCAACGACGGCCTGATGTGCTGCTATGCGATCGCGCGCGCGACCAGCCGGATCACGATCGCCACCTGGATCGTCAACATCTACTTCCGTGAGCCGGCGCTGTGCGCGGCGGCGAGTGAGATGGTGCAGACCGAGTCCGGTGGACGTTTCATCCTGGGCCTCGGCGTCAGCCATCGCCCGGCGATGGAGTCGCTGGGCATCCAGATGGGCAACGCGCGCGACCGGCTGCGCGCCTACACCGCGTTTCTGCGCAAGGCGCTCGCCGGCGAGCCGGTCGGCGCGTTCGGCCGCGCCTACCGCAAGCCGGCCAAGCCGGTGCCGATCTACTTTGCCGCGCTCGCGCTGGAGACCGCGCGGCTGGGCGGCGAGATTGCCGACGGCCTGATGCTCTACCTGGCCTCGCCCGAGCGGATGCGCGCGTCGGCCGCAGTCGCGCACGCCGCCGCGCGTGCGGCCGGACGCCAGCCGTCCGACGTCGCGATTACGATGGGCGTGCCGGCGTTTATCGACGACGATCGCGTCCGCGCGCTCGACGCGGCCCGCCGCGCGCTTTCCTTCTACGCCTCGCTGCCGTTCTACAACCGGCTGCTTGCGCGCAGCGGCTTCGCGGCCGAGGCGGCGCGCGTGATGGAGGCGGCGAAGCGGCGCGACGCCTCCGCGATGGCGGCGGCGCTGACGGACAAGATGGCCGACACGGTCGCGTTGATCGGGCCGCCCGCGCGATGTGTGGAGCGGCTCGCCGAGTATCGCGCTGCGGGCGCCGAGCTGCCGATCATCGTTCCCAACCAGGTCGGCGACGACTACCTGACCACCGTGCGCAAGGCGCTAAAAGTCTTCACGGCAACACTCTGAGTGGGTAACACGGAGGAAATGACGATGGCACGGCTGACACCCGAGACGGTCAAGGCGATGGCGAAGGAGCTGTACGGCTACGAGATGTCGGACGAGAGCGCAGGCGCGGTCGCCAACGCGGCGGGTGCGATGGTGACCAACGCGCGGCGGCTCGGCAATCTCGACCTCGCCGGCGTGCAGCCGCCCTTCGGCTATCCGATCCTGCTGGCCGAGGCCGAACGCATCCGCAAGCGCGGCTGAGCGATGTCGCACGACGAGCTGCTGAGTTTCGACGTTGCGGCGCTCGGCGAGGCGATCCGCGCCCGGCGGATCTCGCCGGTCGAGCTGACCGAGGCGTATCTCGGCCGGATCGAGCTGCTCGACAAGCGCGTCAACGCCTACATCACGGTCACCGCCGAGCGCGCCCGCGCCGACGCCGCGCGCGCCGAGGCCGAGGTTGCGGCGGGCAACTGGCGCGGGCCGTTTCACGGCGTGCCGGTCGCGCTCAAGGACCTCTGCTACACACGCGGAATTCGCACCAGCGCGGGCGCGAAGATTCTTGCCGACTTTGTTCCCGAGTACGACTCGACGGTGTGGGCGCGGCTTGCGGCCGCGGGCGCGGTCCTGCTCGGCAAACTCAACATGCACGAGTTCGCCAACGGCGCGAGCTCAACCAACCCGCACTTCGGCGCGGTGCGCAATCCCTACAACCTCGACCATATCCCCGGCGGATCGAGCGGCGGCTGCGGTACGGCGATCGTTGCACGCACCGCGGCGGCGACGATCGGCACCGACACCGGCGGCTCGATCCGGATTCCGGCGGCGTTTTGTGGATGCGTCGGCCTCAAGCAGACGTGGGGCCGGGTCAGCCGCTACGGGGTGATTCCGCTGAGCGACACGCTCGACCACGCCGGGCCGATCGCACGCACGGTGCGCGACGCCGCGCTGATGCTCAACGTGATCGCCGGCCACGACCCCAACGACGCGACCTCCAGCCGCGAGCCGGTGCCCGATTACACAAGCCGCCTTGAGGCGGGCGTGCGCGGGATGCGTCTGGGCGTGATCACGGAATTGACCGTCGGCACATCGGACGAGGTGCTCGATTCGTTCCGCGCCGCATTAAAGGTGCTTGAATCACTCGGCGCCGCGCTCGAGGAGGTTTCGATTCCGGCGATCGAGTCGGGGATCGCGCTTGCCACCGCGATCATGTCGCCCGAGGCGTTCGACTTCCATCGCCGATGGTTCCCCGAGCGCGCGGACGACTACGGCGCCGACGTGCGGCGCACGATGGAGACCGCGGGGGTGATGCCGGCGACCGGTTATATCCGGGCGCAGCGGATGCGCGCGGGGTTGCTCGCCCGCGTGCTCGAAGCGATGGAAGGGCGGGCGGCGCTGCTCGCGCCGACCGCAGGAATCGAGCCTCCGCTAGTCAGTAACCTCGGACGCGTGCTGGCGACGCCGGGTGGAGGAACGGTGAACCTCGTGTCCGCAGTGCTGCGCTTCACCGCGCCGTTCAACGTCACCGGCCAGCCCACGCTCGCGATTCCGACGGGGCTCTCGCGCGCCGGGCTGCCGCTCTCGATGCAGGTCGTCGGGCGACCGTTCGACGAGTTGACTGTGCTCCAGGTCGGTGCGGCCTACGAACGCGCCCGCGTGCCGCTCCCGCCGCCGGCGCTCTAGCCGCGCCGGGAGGCCGCACGGGCTATCTGGATCCGCGAATTCCTCAGGCCTCGTCCTCGCCGTCGCCGTTTGAGGTCGCGCCGTTGCTTTCGTCCTCTTCGCGTTCGGCGAGTCCGGCAACCGCGCGCACGCGCTCGCCAGCATCGAGCTTGACCAGCCGCACGCCCTGCGCGTTGCGCCCGGTGATCCGCACGGTGCCGACGTCGAGCCGGATCACCTTGCCGCCGTCGGTGATCAGTACCACCTGGTCGTCCGAGCCAACCTGGCGCACGCTTACCACCTTGCCGGTCTTGTCGGTGACGTTCATCGTGATCACGCCCTTGCCGCCGCGATGGGTGAGCCGGTACTCGGAGGCGGCGGTGCGTTTGCCGAAGCCCAGTTCGGAGACGGTGAGCAGGGTTTCGTCTTCGCGCACGGTCGCGATCGAGACGACCTCGTCGTTGACCAGGGTGACGTTCTTGCCCTCGCGCACGCTGTACGACTCGAGCTCCATCCCGGCCACGCCGTAGGTCGCGCGGCCCATCGCGCGCACCTCGTCCTCCTTGAAGCGGATCGCCTGGCCCTCGCGGGTCGAGAGCACGATCTGCTGGTTGCCGTCGGTGATGCGCACGCCGACCAGCTCGTCGCCCTTTTCGAGGTTGATCGCGATGATCCCGCTCGAGCGCACGTTGTCGTACTCGGACAGCGCGGTCTTTTTCACCATCCCGCGCCGCGTGGCGAAGAACAGGTACTTGCCCTCGGTGTCCTTGGGTACCGGAATGAAGGCCTCGAGCCGCTCGTTGTCCGCGAGGCTCAGAAGATTGGCGATCGAGCGTCCCTTGGCCGCGCGTCCGCCCTCGGGCACCTCGTAGGCCTTGAGTTCATACACCTTGCCCGCGCTGGTGAAGAACATCAGGCGGTCGTGGGTGCCGACTGGCACCAGGTGCTCGACGAAGTCGGCCTCGCCGGTGGCCGCGCCGATCTTGCCGCGTCCGCCGCGTCGCTGGGTGCGGTAGAGCGACAGCGGGGTGCGCTTGATGTAGCCGCCATGGGTGACGGTGACCAGCACATCCTCGTCGACGATCAGGTCCTCGACCGAGAAGTCGCCCTCGGCCTCCACGATCTGGGTGCGGCGCGCATCGCCGAACTCCTTTTTGATCTCCTCGATCTCGGAAGCCATCAGCTTGTTCATCTCGCGCTCGTCGCTGAGCAACTTGCGCAGGCGCGCGATGGTCTCCTCGACCTCCTTGTGCTCGGCCTGGATCTTGTCGCGCTCCAGCGAGGTCAGCCGGCGCAGGGTGAGGTCGAGGATCGCCTGGGCCTGGAGCTGGGTCAGCCCGAAGCGGGTCATCAGCCCCGTGCGCGCCGTCTCGGCGTCCTTGGAGGAGCGGATGAGCTTGATCACCTCGTCGAGGTTGCGCAGGGCGATGAGCAGGCCTTCGAGAATGTGCAGCCGCGCCTCGGCCTGGCGCAGATCGAATTGCGCGCGGCGGGTGAGCACGTGGCGGCGATGGTTGAGGAACTCGCCCAGCATCTCGAGCAGGCTGAGCTCCTTGGGCCGCCCCTCGTGGATCGCCAGCATGATGAGCCCGTAGCTCTGCTGCATCTGGGTCATCTTGTAGAGCTGGTTGAGCACGATCCTGGGCTCGGCGTCGCGCTTGAGCTCGATCACGATGCGCATGCCGTCGCGGTCGGACTCGTCGCGCAGGTCGCTTACGCCGTCGATGCGGCGGTCGTTGACGAGCTCGGCAATGCGCTCGATGAGCCGGGTCTTGTTCACCTGGTAGGGAATCTCACGCACGATGATCGAGGCGCGCCCGGTGCGCTTGTCGGTCTCGATCACCGCCAGCGCGCGCATCACCAGCGAGCCGCGACCGCTGAGATAGGCCTGGCGGATCGCCTGGCGCCCGAGCAGCAGGCCGCCGGTAGGAAAGTCGGGGCCGGGGATGATGTCGAGCACCTGCTCGAGCGTCATCGCAGGGTTCTCGATCAGCTTGAGCAGCGCCGCGCAAACCTCGGTCAGGTTGTGCGGCGGAATATTGGTCGCCATCCCAACCGCGATCCCGTCGGCGCCGTTGATCAGCAGGTTGGGAATCTGCGCGGGCAGGACCTCTGGCTCCTGCTGCGAGCCGTCGAAGTTATCGACGAAATCGACCGTTTCCTTGTCGATGTCGGCGAGCATCCGCTCGGCCAGCCGGGTCAGCCGGCACTCGGTGTAGCGATAGGCGGCGGGCGGGTCGCCGTCGATCGAGCCGAAGTTGCCCTGGCCGTCAATCAGCGGGTAGCGCATGCTGAAGGGCTGCGCCATCCGCACCAGCGCATCGTACACCGCCATGTCGCCGTGCGGATGGTAGCGCTTGAGCACCTCGCCGACGACGCCGGCGCACTTGGAGTAGCGGCGCGTGCTGAGCAGCCCCTCGCGGAACATTGCGTAGAGGATGCGGCGATGGACCGGCTTGAGCCCGTCTCGCAGGTCGGGGAGCGCACGCCCGATATTCACCGACATCGCGTAGTCCAGATAGGACTGCCGCATGTCATCTTCGATGTTCAGTCGTGCCGGTTCGTTGCGAGGGGGTTCCTGACCGTTTGGGGTGCCTGCCATTGCCTTTTATTTTCCGATTTCAGCTTATTTGGATTTCGCTCCCTACAAGACTGAGGCGAACGACCTAACCGTCCGACCCGTTCGCGGGGGAGCGGTTGGGGGTCAGGTCGCACGCCATCCAAGATTTTCCCTTGGACGGGGAGAGGAGACAGAGTTGGCGGTCAAATGTCGAGGTTGCGGACGTTGAGCGCGTTCTCCTCGATGAACTGGCGGCGCGGCTCGACCTGATCGCCCATCAGCTTCTGGAACATCTCCTCGGCCTCTTCCTGCGAGCCGATCTGCACACGCAGCATCGTGCGCGTCTCCGGATTAATCGTGGTTTCCCACAACTGCTCCGGATTCATCTCACCCAGCCCCTTGTAGCGCTGGATTTCGACCCCCTTCTGGCCCGCCTGGAGAACCGCGTCGGCCACCGCCTTGAGCGAATCGACCGTGCGCTCCTCATCCCCGCTCCTGAGCTTGTAAGGCGGCTGGGTGGCTTCGAGATCGGCGTTGAGGCGGCGAATCTCGCGCAGCTCGCCCGAGCGCATCAGCGCGACGTCGATCACGGTGGGCGCGGTAGCGCCGTTCTTTGCATGGCTCAGGATCGCCTTGAAGTTGCCGTCGTGGTCGGGCTCGACGCGGTGAATCAGGTTTAGCGCCCTGAGCTCGGCGACGATCGCCCGCGCGAGCTTGTCGAGCTGATCACGGTCGCGGAAGACGTCGTCGCCGGCGCGCTTGTCGGCGGCAAGCCGCGCGAGCGCTTCGACCACCGCGCGCTCCTTGGAGCGGCGCGCGAGCCCTTCGTACATCCGCTCGCGCGCGAGCGCTTTGCGCACCAGCGTCTTGAGCGGCGCGCCGCGCAGCTCGCGCGCCTCCTTGCCCTTGCCGGTCTGGAGCGTGAGCGCCTCGGCGCCGAGGTCGGTCAGATAGTCCTCGAGCGCGGCCTCGTCCTTGAGATAGCGCTCCTGCTTGCCCTTTTTGGCGCGGAACAGCGGCGGCTGCGCGATATAGAGGTAGCCGCCCTCTATGATCTCCAGGAACTGGCGGAAGAAGAGGGTGAGCAGCAGGGTGCGGATGTGCGAGCCGTCAACGTCGGCGTCGGTCATGATCACGATCGTGTGATAGCGCAGCTTCGAGACGTCCTTCTCGTCCGCCACGCCCATCCCGAGCGCAGTGATCAGCGTGCGCAACTCGGCCGAGGAGAGCATCTTGTCGATGCGCGCGCGCTCGACGTTGAGGATCTTGCCGCGCAACGGCAGGATCGCCTGGGTGCGGCGGTCACGCCCCTGCTTGGCCGAGCCGCCGGCCGAGTCGCCCTCGACGATAAACAGCTCGCTGCGCGCGGGGTCGCGCTCCTGGCAGTCGGCGAGCTTGCCCGGCAACGAACCCGAGTCGAGCGCGCCCTTGCGCCGCACGAGATCCTTGGCCTTGCGCGCGGCTTCGCGCGCGGTAGCGGCCTCGATTGCGCGGTTTACGACTTTGCGTGCGTCGGAAGGATTCTCTTCGAGATACTCGCCAAGCTTCTCGTTGACCAGCGCGGCGACCAGCCCCTCGACCTCCGAGTTGCCCAGCTTGGTCTTGGTCTGGCCCTCGAACTGCGGTTCGGGCAGTTTGACGCTGATCACGGCGACCAGTCCCTCGCGGGTATCGTCGCCCTCCAGGCGCATCTCCTTGTTTTTGAACAGGTTGTTCTTCTGCGCGTAGAAGTTGATCGTGCGGGTGAGCGCAGACTTGAGTCCCGAGAGATGGGTGCCGCCCTCGATGGTGTGGATGTTATTGGCGTAACTGAAGATGACTTCGTGATAGGCGTCGGTCCATTGGAGCGCGACCTCGATATCGACGCCCTCGCGCACGCCCTTGAAGAAGACTACGTCGTTGAGCGCTTCGTTGCCGGCGGTCAGCGACTCGACGAACTCGGCGATCCCGCCCTCGTAATGGAATTCCTCGGCCTTGCCGGTGCGCTCGTCGCGCAGGCGAATTTTGAGCCCGGCGTTGAGGTAGGCCATGTCGCGCAGGTAGCGCGCGACGATCTCGTACTTGAATTTGACCTCGGGAAAGATCTTAGGGTCGGGCGAAAAAGTGGTCTTGGTTCCGGTCAGTTTGGTCGCGCCGCGCTCTTCGACTTTGGCCTTCGGCACGCCGCGCTCGTAGCTCTGGTAGTAGATTTTGCCGTTCTTGCGGACTTCGACCTCGAACTCCTCACTGAGCGCGTTGACCACCGAAGCGCCGACGCCGTGCAGGCCGCCCGAAACCTTGTACACGCCGCGGTCGAACTTTCCGCCCGCGTGCAGCACAGTGTGCACGACTTCGAGCGCCGAGCGCTTTTCGGTCGGATGCATATCGACCGGGATGCCGCGGCCGTTGTCCTCGACTGATATCTGGTTGTCGCTCAGAATGACGACGTTGATCTCAGTGCAGAAGCCGGCCAACGCTTCGTCCACCGAGTTGTCGACGATTTCGTTGACCAGATGATGGAGTCCGCGCTCGCCGGTGTCGCCGATGTACATTCCGGGGCGCTTGCGTACCGCTTCGAGTCCTTCGAGCACGCGGATCGATGCGGCGCCATAGCTGTCCTGCGCTGGTTTGTTCGCCATAAAAAGGGAGCGAGCCCTCACGCGCCCGCAACGGCCGATCCTTACGCTCGTTGACCCGCCTCGAACGCGGTGGCGGGCCCGCGAGAATGCCGCTTACCGATGCGCGTCGATACAATATTTTAGCCCTCAACCGGCTTCAAGTAAAGAAAATTGACCGTATTTCGAGTAGTTGCGGGTCAAAAATCGAACGTTGGTTTGAAAATGCTCGGATGAAGAATAAATCCAAGCTTTGGCGCCTCTAATTGACCGTCGTGGCCAGTCGGTCGTACGGCCGGATTAAGATGATGTTACCTGACTTTGATAGAATGTCGTATTATATGATAGAACAAGCCGGAAGATAGAGCTTCAGCGTCCCAAAACGTGCTCAGACACTACTTGGTTTCGAACTCAAAAACCATCTCGGTCGGCTGGCCGTCGACCGCTTCCTCTAGCTTTTCCAGGTAGAGGTTTACCAGCGCATCGTCGGGTGCCTCGCGGTTGAGCGCGCGCAGGGTGGCGACTGCGGCCGAGGCGTTGCCGTTGCGCACGTGTTCGAGCGCTTGGTTGAAGCGCTGGTAGAAAGAGGCGTCGATTCCGTTGCCGGCGCGCCCGGCAACGTCGACGATCGGGACGAGCTGTTCCTTGCCCTTGACCTTAACCAGGCCGACCTCGCGCCCGCAGTAGTTGCTGTCGGCCTCGAGCACAGTCTGACGGTTGACCAGCAAATGGACCCCGAAGTGGCGGGTCAGACCCTCAAGGCGCGCAGCGAGGTTGACCGTGTCGCCTACTGCCGAGTAGTCAAAACGCTGCTCGCTTCCGAGGTTGCCCACGATCGCCTCGCCGGTGGCGACTCCGATGCCGATATCGACGTCGGCGAAGCGCTCATCGGTCCTGCGCAGGCGCGCCAGCCCTTCGAGCATGCTGAGCGCGCAGTCGATCGCCGCGCGGGCCGGATTGGCGATGGCCTTGGGGGCGCCCCAGAACGCCATAATCCCGTCACCCATCAGCTTGTCGACCACACCCTGCGACTCGAAGATGATCCGCGTCATCTCGGTCATGTAGCTGTTAAGCAGGGCGACCAGGCGCTCCGGTTCGTAGCGCTCGGCGCGCGCGGTGAAGTTGACGATGTCGGCGAACAGGATGGCGAGGTGGCGCCGCTCGCCGCCTAGCCGCAAGCCGGCGGGATCGTCAACCACCGAGGCGACCACGTCGGGATTGAGGTAGTGCTCGAGCGCGTTGCGCACGTATTTCTTGGCCCTGCCTTCGGTGATGTATAGGTAAGTGGCCTGGAAAACGTAGGTCAGCGAAGAGGCCGCCAGCGGCATCACCACGTTGATCAAGATTCCCGCCCTAGTCAGGCAGTACTGAGCGTAGCCGACGAAACCGATCATCACCCACAGCCAGATTGCCGCCGACGACAGCGGTGAGAGGTAGGCCACGGTCAGACTGATCGCGAGGACCATGATCGCCGCCGCCACCTCCTCCTCGGCGGCGTCGGTCAGGCGCGAGCGCTGGACGAAATCGCCACGCAATACGTTGTCGATCGCGTTGGCGTGAACCTCGACCCCCGGGAAGTCGGCACCCACCGGTGTGACCACGCGGTCGCCCAGCGCATGCGCGGTCATTCCCACGAGCACCAGCTTGCCGGCCAGCGCGGCCGGCGGCACGCGGCGGGCGATAATGTCGGAAACCGAGTAGGTCGCAAACGTGCCCGGCGGCCCCCGGAAGTCCACAATCATTCCCCCGATCTCGTCCACCGGGATCCGCTCGGAGCCGACCGCGACCTGCTGGATACCGTCAGGCCCAACCGCGAGACTGAGCGGCGCGTTGTTGCGATAGGCCGCGACCAGCGCCAGGTACAGCGGAACGCAATAGCGCTTGCCGAAACGGATGACCGTCAGCTCGGAGCGCATCACACCGTCCGCATCCGCGCCGATATCGACGTAGCCTATCCCGCGCACGGCGCGGTTGAGAATAGGCACTGGCGGCAAATAGGCATGCGCGCTCATCAGCGCCCGCGAGGCGCCGGGCAATTCGCGCACCAGCCCGTAGGCAAGCGGCGGCGGATCAAGTGGGACCGTTTTGTAACCCGTAGTGACCGGCGCCGGCGGGGAGCCGTCGTCTACCTGGTGACTCTGGAAGGCGTAGGCGATGTAGGTCGCTCCCTGATGCCGGATCGCTTCGGCGAAGGCCGCATCATTGCCCGCGCCAAGCGTCTCCTCGACGGCGCGACGCGCGGCTCCCATCGTCTTGAGGCGCGCCAAAATCCGCTCTGCCTGTGCGTCGTCCTCGTCGCGCTCGCTGAACAGGACGTCGTAGCCGACAACGGCGGCCTTGTACTCAGCCAGCGCCTGATTCAGCCGCGCCTCCATGCTGCGCGGCCATGGCCAGTGGCCAAGGTCGGCGATGCTCTTGTCGTCGATGGCGGCGATCACGACCGCACCGGTCGGGCGCGGGCGCTCGATCATATACATTCTAAGGTCGGCCGCTTTCAGTTCGGCCAGTTCGAAGAGCGCCGGATGGTGGGCGTTGAAGAGAAAAAACGCGATCAGAACGGCCAGCCCGATGAGCAGCGGGACCCATGCCTGCCGGCGGCGTCTGTTGACGGTCTGCCTGGTGGCCATCGCGCGACGCCCCAGAGCTTAGCGCGCGGCGCGCCGAACAACCATCGGGGCCGACGCAAAGACGATAGGAGCGCTTCGGCCTACCTAACAGAGGTGCCTGGGCTTCGGGGTCCCCCGCTGCTGAAGGCGCCGCCTGCGGCGAGGCCGCCCAGCGTGCCGGCGCCAACGAACGCGCCGCCTAGAAGCAGGCTGGCAGTTCCGGGTCCGCCGAACGCCGCTGCCGCAGCCGCCGCAAGCTCGCTGGGCGGCTCGGGAGGGTAGCCGCAGGGAACCAGCGTCTTGTAGCCCGCCGGCACCTGAACCGAGCCCGCCGACGGATTGGTCGAATTCACCACCTCGACCGTGCCTTCATACACCGAAACCTGGGTAAAGCGGCGGCAATCCTTGTACTCCTTGCGCTCGCTGGTGTCGGTCTCGGTGTCGTATTGGGTCCCGCGCGCTGAGGCGACGGCGTTGGGGGTATGCACCTCGAAATTGGGCGTGGGAGCGGCCGTGTACGAGACAAACGACCGGACCAGCCCCGAAAACAGGCTCAGCTTGGTGTTGCGGGTGCCCGGAGCGACCATTTCCTGGTCGATGACCAGCGTGGTCGATTCGGCGACCTCGAGTTTGCTGTTGTCGATAAGGGTCACGCTGGCGCGGCCGTTGCTGGCGGTCACGATGCGGTCGCCGACATTCAGTCCCATCCCCTGGGTCGCGCTCAAGGTCGAGCCGGTGCGCTCGACATGGACGTCTCCGCTAAGCGCACTCAGTATGCCGGCCGCGGTTTGAGCGTGCGCGGGAGGCGCGCAAGGGCCGGTCAGGCTGGCTAATGCAGCTATAATTAGCAATAATATGAATGTATTACGCATAAAAGGATATTTAAAAGCCAGCCCTCGGCATCTTTATCGTTTGGCGCCGTTAGAGTCAAACGACGCTGCACAAAAAAAACCGTCCTTTCGACGGTTTAAAAAAATAATCCGGAAGGAATTGCGGGCGTTCAGGCCGCCCTGACGAACGAGCGCTCGAGCGCGCTTTCGAGCTCGTTTAGGTTGCCGCACTCATAGAGTCCGTCGACTTCGCGCGCATACTGAAAAATCGCGCTGTCGCCCGTACCCCAGCGCTGACGCGGCTCGGGATTGAGCCAGATCACGGCGCGGCAATGGCGGCGTAGGTCGCGCAGGAGGTCGGCGCGCGAGGGCCGGCGGTTGTTGCGTCCGTCGCCTAGGATCACGACCAGGGTGGCTCGGCCTATAAGCTCCGCACGTCGCTCCCATACCTCGGCCAGCACCCGTCCGAAGTCCGAACGCGCATACATGTCAAGCGGCTCGGTAGCCACGTGGCCGCCCGCGAACTCAGCCTCGGCGAGGCGGTCGATAAAGACAAAACTACGCACGCGACGAAATGACCGGCACGCGCCGGCGACCAGTTCCAGCATCAGGTTGGAGCAGTAGCGCACCGAACCCGAGACGTCGGCGAGAATCAGAAGATCGACGTGGCGCGGCCGGCGCGCACGCATCCGCAAATCGACCAGGGCGCCGCCCCGCTGAAGTGACGCGCGGATGGTGCGGCGAAAGTCGATTCGCCCACGGCGCGCGGCGTGCAGCCGGCGTCCAAAACGGACACGCAGGCGGCGCGCCAGGGGCGCGAGCGCTTCGCGGGCCGCTTCATATTCAAGGTCGGTGTAGGCAGCAAAGGGCGTCCGGCGCGCCTTGCGCAGCGCAGCTTGACGGCGCGTGTCAAGGCCAGACTGCTCGGGATCAACGTACTCGGCTTGCGCGCCGAGAGAGCGGGTGGCGGCCTGTACAGCGCCACCCGCCCCCGCACGCTGCTCCTCGCCGGCGGCAGGTCGGAGTATGCCGCGCGCCGCCGCAGCCGATGGCGTCTCGGTGGCGGTCGGCGCGTGCGCCCGCGCCGACCGCGCGGACTGCGGACCGGGCACGCCCGCTGGCGCGCCGCTTGCCGCTTTGGGTTGCGCGCGCTCGGCGCGCGCGCGACCCAAAGCGCCTTCGTCCCCGCGTCCGCCGCCGGCGCCCGCGGTCCGGTGATGGCCCCCTGGGCGGCCCTCGTAGCGGGCAGCCCTGGCGCCAGAGCCAAAGAATCGTGCGAAGACCTGGTCGAACGCCGCACGATCCGCTTCGTCCTTGACCAGCGCGGCGGCCAGCGCCTCGCGCAGGCGCGTGCGCTCGGCGAAGCCCGCCACGGCAACGGCGCGCATCGCATCAAGGGCCTCGGCCACTGAGACCGGAATTTCCGCCGCGCGCAGCTCGCTGACGAGGCGCAGCAGTTCGTCGCTCAGACGGGTCATCAGGGCTCCGCGTTGCTCAACCGCGTTCCGATCTCAGCGCGGACGCGCCGCGAGCGCACTCGCTTTTGCTTCGACGCGGGCGCGGTCGTCCTCATGTTTGAGCAGGACGCCGAGCGCGCCGCGGATTGCGGCTGCGTCGAGTTCGGTGACGCCGAGGCGCAGCAGCGCGCGCGACCAGTCTAGGGTCTCGGCAATCGACGGCGGCTTCTTCAGTCCGAGCTTGCGCAGCGCGTTGACGAAGCGCGCCGCTTCGGCGGCGAGATGGGCGTCGAGCCCGGGGACCTTAAGCTCGATTATGCGGCGTTCCTGTTCAATTCCGGGAAAGTCGATGAACAAATGAAGGCAGCGCCGCCGTAATGCCTCCGAGAGCTCGCGCGCGCGGTTGGAGGTGAGCACGACCACCGGACGCTCGTGGGCGCGGATGGTTCCAAGCTCGGGTACGCTTAGCTGGAAATCTGAGAGCAGCTCGAGCAGGAAGGCTTCGAACTCCTCGTCGGCCTTGTCGATCTCGTCGATCAGCAACACGACGCGGCGAGGCGAGGAGATCGCTCGCAGCAGTGGGCGCTCGAGCAGGTACTCGCGCGAGAACAGATGCTCGGAGACCTCCTCCCATCGCAAGCCCTGGTGCTCGTCAGCTTGCAGGCGCAGGAGCTGCTTCTGGTAGTTCCACTCGTACAGCGCGCGGGCTTCGTCGAGGCCCTCGTAGCATTGCAGCCGAATCAGCTCCGTGCCCAGCATCTCGGCGAGCACCTTGGCGACCTCGGTTTTGCCGGAGCCCGCCGGGCCCTCGATCAACAGCGGCTTCTCCAGCGCGAGCGCGAGGAACACTGCGGTTTCGACGCGCTCGTTGGTCACGTAGCCCGCGCAGCGCAGGCCGTCGCTGACGAATTGCGGCGTCACATCCATCGCGGATCAGAATAGCAGGTGGCGTCGCCGATACGGCGCAGGTCCCGACCGACAAGGGCGCTTTGTTTGTAACCGGTCGGTCTCGTGTGCCGCGCCCCTCGATCAATAAGCGAGTCAAGCGTTGCGAAAAATATGAGGCCGAACGGCTTTCGCCGCCCGGCCTCCAGCCAACCGGGAAAAGGGGGGGCAAACCCCGGCCAGCGGCCTCATTGTACGCCTGCTTTGACTAGTTGCAATAGCTTCTATGATGAAATTGGGCGTAAAAGCTTCGACGGCGGGCTCTATGCTCGCCGCCGCCGCATGTCCTGGCAACGTATCCGCCCGACCGACGGGCGGGAGATCCCTCAAAGCTGTGCTATCCGTCAACTCGGGACGCGCGGCGCCCCGACTTCAGCTGGCCGCCGCCGACTGCACCTCCTCGGGCCGCCGGTGCGCCAGGATCGCCTTGAGCAGGCGCGGCGGTGAAATCGGCAGCTCCATCATCCGCACGCCGACCGCGCGGGCGATCGCATTTGCCACCGCCGCCATCGGCGGCACGATCGACACTTCACCCACGCCGCGCACGCCCAGCGGATGGTTCGGGTTGGGCACCTCGACGATGATCGCGTCGATCATCGGCAAGTCCAGACACGTTGGCATCCGGTAGTCCAGCAGGCCCGCGTTACGCAGGTTTCCGTTGCCGTCGTAAAAGTATTCTTCGTTCAGTGCCCATCCGATGCCCTGTGCGGTGCCACCTTGGATCTGGCCCTCGACGTAGGCCGGATGGAGCGCGCGGCCGGCATCCTGCGCGGTGGTGCAACGCAGGATTTTCACCTTGCCGGTGTCGGGGTCGACTTCAACGTCAACGCAGGTAACGGCGAATGCATTGCCGACCGCCCCCACCGCGCCGGCGTTGACCGTGGCGCGGCCAGCGATCGGGCCACCAGTGCGGGCCAGGCACGTCGCGATCTCCTTGACCGTCAGCGAGGGCACGCCGGTGCCGCGCGCGCTCAGCCGCCCGTTGCTGAACTCAACTTCATCGGGCTTCTTCTCCCACAACCGTGCCGCGCGCTCCTTGAGCTGACGCACGACGTCCTGCGCCGCCTCGTAAACCGCAAGCCCGGTGGCGAGCGCGATTCGGCTGCCGCCGGTCACGTCGGTATGGCCGATCGAGTCGGTGTCGGCGACGACCGGGCGCACGTCCTCGGCGCTCATGCCCAACACCTCCGCCGCAACCATCGCCATCGCCGCGCGCGTCCCGCCGATATCGACCGAGCCGGTGACCACGCTGAGCGTGCCGTCGGTATGGAGATTGACCGCGGCCGAGGATTGCAGGCCGCCGTTAAACCAGAAGCCGGCAGCGATGCCGCGTCCGCGGTTCGGGCCTTCCAGGCGCGAGCGGTAGTGTTCACTGTTTTTGATCGCCTGGCAGGTCTCGACGAAGCCGATGCGCTTGAAGGGCGGGCCAGCGGGTTGCGGCGTGCCCTCGTGCGAGGCGTTGAGGAGGCGGAACTCGATCGGATCGATTCCGCACTTAAGCGCCAGCTCGTCAACCAACGATTCGCAGGCGAAGGCGGAGCTGGGCGAACCGGGAGCGCGATAGGCCGCGACCTTAGGGCGGTTGACCACCACGTCGTAGGCGTCGATGAGCAGGTTGGGGATGTTGTACGGGGCCGAGCAGCACATCGCGCCGGGAGCGAACGGCGAGCCAGGGAAAGCGCCCGCCTCGTAGGCCATCCAGAACTGAGCGGCGGTGATCCTGCCGTCGCGCGTCGCGCCCATCCGCGCCTTTATCCAGGTGCCCGAGGTCGGCCCGGTCGCGCGCATCACCTCGGCCCGGTTCATCGTCATTTTTACCGGCCGCCCGGTTTTCTTCGAAAGCAGCACCGCGAGCGGTTCGAGATAGATCGTGGTCTTGCCGCCGAAGCCGCCGCCAATCTCGGCCGGCACCACGCGGATTCTGCCCTCGGAAATTTTGAGCAGCGTGGCCGTGAGCGTGCGGACGTTGAAGGTGCCCTGGGTCGAGCAATAGATCGTGATGTGGCCGTCGGAGTTGTAGATCGCCAGCGCGTTCTGCGGCTCGATGTAGCCCTGATGGACGGTTGAGGTGCGGAATTCGCGCTCGACGATATAGTCGGCACCGGCAAAGCCCGCCTCGAGGTCGCCGCGCTTGAACTGGATGTGGGCGGCGACGTTGGTGGGCGCGTCGGGACCTTCGGGCTGACCCGGGTCGCTGCGGCCGGCGATAAACCTGCTGCGCAGCTCAGGCAGCAGAACCGGCGCCTGCGGCTTCATCGCCGCCTCGGCTGTCATCACCGGCTCCAGCGGCTCGTAATCGACCTCGATAAGCCTGAGCGCCTCGTCGGCGACATGCGGGCTGGTGGCGGCGACGGCGGCGACCGCATGGCCGTCGTACATCACTTTGCCGCGCGCCATCACATTGAGCGACAGGTAATGCGTGTTGACGACGAGCTCGCCAAGCTGGGCGGTGGTGCCTGGGATATCAGGCAGGTCGGCGCCAGTAAGCACCGCCTTCACACCGAGCATCGCGAGCGCCTTCTCGGTGCGAATCGCTTTGATGCGCGCATGCGCGTAAGGGCTGCGCAGGACCTTGCCGTATAGCATCCCGGGAAACGAATAGTCGGCGCCGTACTTGGCGGCGCCGGTCACCTTTTCGACGCCGTCGTGCCGGATCGGACGGGTGCCGATCACCCGGAAGTGTTGCGAAGAGCCGTTCGTGGAACCTGCCATGATCGAACCTCGCACTTCGGGCCGCAGATCGTATCGGGCCGGAGATCACACGGGAACTTAGCATGCCCCGCCGCGCCCCGTCACGGGCGGGGAAGACCGCCCAAAGTCGGTCCGCAGGACTTCAGCCGATGCTCTTCACGTAGAGCCACGGATAGCTGCTGTGGGGTGAGCCTGCATGCCATTCGCGAGCCAGCTGTGGCTTCGTACGAATAGCGGGGCTCTCCTGCCGTGGGCAGGAGATGGCAGCGGAAGAGGCAGTCGCTGGCTAGCAACAGCGGCCGCCGCCGATCGCCGGAAGGAAATAGACCTCGCTGTTCTCGCGCACCCGGTCGAGCAGACCGCCCAAGCCCATCTCACCGTCCACCCACACGGCGATCGAAGCTTTCAACTCGCCTCCTTCGACAAGCTGGGCCTTGATGCCGGGGAATTGGCGTTCGAGGTCGTCGATGATCTGGCGGACGTTGGAGCCCTGCGCCGTGACACGCTCCTGGCCGCTGGTCAGCTTGCGCAGCAGCGCGGGAATAATCACCGTGGCCATAAAACAAAGGCCGGGCCCGCGCGGGCCCGGCCGTCCCTGACAATCCTCAGTCTGCGGCAGCTGCCGCCTGCGCCGCGCCTTCCTTGCTCATAATCGCCTTGCACACCCGCGCCGGCGACATCGGCAGCTCGGTCATCCTGACCCCCACCGCGCGCGCGATCGCGTTGGCCACTGCGGCCGGCGGCGGCACGATCGAAACCTCACCTACGCCGCGCACCCCGATCGGATGACCCGGAGTGGGAACCTCGACGATGCAGGTTTCGATGATCGGCAGATCGAGACAGGTCGGCATCCGGTAGTCGAGCAGGCCCGAGTTACGCAGGATGCCCTTATCGTCGTAGAAGTATTCTTCGTTGAGCGCCCAGCCGAGGCCCTGCACGGTGCCGCCCTGCATCTGGCCCTCGACATAGCTCGGATGGATCGCCTTGCCGGCGTCCTGGGCGATGGTGGCGCGAAGGATCTGCACTTTGCCGGTCTCAGGGTCGACCTCGACGTCGACGCAGGTGGTGGCGAAGGCGGGGCCGACGTTGCGCGCGTTGACCGTGGCGCGGCCCGTGATGGGTCCGCCGGTACGGGCCAGCCGGGGCGCGATCTCCTTGACCGTCATCGGCGGCACTCCGTTGCCGCGCGCACTCAGCCGGCCGAGATTGAAATCGACCTCCTCGGGCTTCTTTTCCCACAGCTTGGCCGCGCGCTCCTTGAGCTGGCGCACGGCGTCCTGGGCGGCTTCGTACACCGCGAGACCGGTGGCGAAGGCGGTGCGGCTGCCGCCGGTTACGTCGGTATGGCCGATCGAATCGGTGTCGGTGACCAGCGGGCGAACGTCGTTGACGTCGAGTCCGAGCACCTCGGCTGCGATCATCGCCATCGAAGCGCGCGTGCCGCCGATATCGACCGAGCCGATGACCACGCTGGCGGTGCCGTCGGTGTGGATATTGACCATCGCCGAGGACTGGAAGCCGACGTTGAACCAGAAGCCCGAGGCGACGCCGCGACCGCGGTTTTTGCCCTCCAGCTTGGACTTGTAGTGCGGGCTGTTCTTGATCGCCTCGACCGTCTCGATAAATCCGATGCGCTTGTACGGAGGCCCCGCGGTCTGCGGCGTGCCTTCCTTGGCGCCATTCATGATCCGTATGTCGCACGGGTCGATGCCGCACTTCTGCGCGAGCTCGTCGATTATCGTCTCCGAAGCGAACGCCGCGTTGGTCGCGCCCGGCGCGCGATAGGCCGCGGTCTTGGGCCGGTTAACGACCACGTCGTAAGCGTCGATCATCAGGTTGGGGATATTGTATGGCGCCACGATACACATCGCGCCCATCGGCACCGGCGAACCCGGAAACGCCCCCGCCTCGTACGCCATCCAGACCTCGGCGGCCACGATCTTGCCGTCCTTGGTCGCGCCCATCTTGCAGCGGATGGTGCCGCCGGAGGTCGGGCCGGACGCACGCAGCACCTCGGCGCGATTCATCGTCATCTTGACCGGATGGCCGGTCTTTTTGGAGAGCAGCACCGAGAGCGGTTCGAGGTAGATTGTGGTCTTGCCGCCGAAGCCGCCGCCGATCTCGGCCGGCACCACGCGGATCTTGCCCTCGGGCATCCCGAGCACGGCCGCGCTCAGCGAGCGCACGACGAAGCTGCCCTGGGTCGAGCAGTAGATGGTGGCATGGCCGTCGGCGTTGTAGATGCCGACCGCGTTGTGGGGCTCGATGTAGCCCTGATGGACCATCGCGGTCTTGAAGGTCCGCTCGATCACGTAGTCGGCCTGCTTGAAGCCTTCGGCCACGTCGCCGCGCTTGAACTGGAGATGGGCGGCGACGTTGGTCTGCTTGTCGGGCCCGTCTTCCTTGTTGCGCAGACTGGGCAGCAGGATCGTCGCGCCCGGCTTCATCGCGTCCTCCACCGTCATCACCGGCGGCAGGACTTCATAATCGACCTCAATAAGCCGCAGCGCCTCCTCGGCGATGTGCGGGCTGGTCGCGGCGACGGCGGCAACCGCGTGGCCGTCGTACAGGACCTTGCCGCGAGCCAGGATGTTGGAGCTCAGATGATGGAGATTGATCGGCAGCTCGCCCGCCGCCTCCATCCGGTCAGGCAGCTCGGGCAGGTCGGCCGAGGTCACCACCGCCTTGACTCCGGGCAGCGCCAGCGCCTTGTCCACCTTGATGGATTTGATGATGGCGTGCGCATGGGGGCTGCGCAGAACCTTGCCGTAGAGCATGCCGGGGAAGGCGTAATCCGCGCCGTATTTGGCCGCCCCAGTGACTTTTTCCACGCCGTCATGCCGGATCGGCCGCGTGCCGATAACCCGGAACTGCTGGCTTCCTTCTGTGGTCGCTGCCATGTTCGACTCTCCCTTTGCCAAGAAGTCTTTCAGAAGCGCCCGCCGCTCACAACCGCGGCTCAGCGCGCCGCCTTGGCCGCGTCAAGCACCGCGCGCACGATCTTGTCGTACCCGGTGCAGCGGCAGAGATTGCCGGCCAGCGCGTAGCGCACATCGGCCTCGGTCGGGTTGGGATTATGGTCGAGCAGCGCCTTGGCCGACATCAGCATCCCGGGCGTGCAGATGCCGCATTGCAGGCTGGCCTCCTCGAGAAACTTCTGCTGGAGCGGATGGAGCTGGACGCCGTTGGCCAGCCCCTCGACCGTATTGAGCTTGCGCCCCTGCGCTTCGACCCCGAGCATCAGGCACGAGCAGGTGGCGCGCCCGTCAACGATCACGGTGCAAGCGCCGCAGTCGCCGGTCAGGCATCCTTCCTTGCTCCCGGTCATCCCGAGCTCGTCGCGCAGCACTTCAAGCAGGCTCTGGCGCGGCTCGCACAGGAACTCGATTCGCTCACCGTTGAGCGTGGTTTCGACTACTTTCTTGTGATCCATCTTTGATTCTTCTGTTCTGCGATCGCGGATTCGGCCAGCGTCGCGGTTTGTCCTTCCCCTTGCGCCGTTGGGTGGGCGGCGGCGGTCCCCATTGCCGATCGCGGCTGCCGATTACGCCGCGCGCGCCCGCTCCGCCGCCTTGAGCAGCGTGCGGCGGGTCAGCACGCCGACCAGATGACGGCGGAACTCGGCGGTGCCGCGCATGTCGTCAATCGGCGTACTCTGTTCGGTGGCGAGCTTGGCCGCCCGTTCGATCGCCGCGTCGTCGAGCTTCTTGCCCACCAGCGACTCGGAGGCCTTGGCGGCGAACAGCGGCGTCGGCGCCACCGCGCCAAGCCCGATCCGGGCGGCGACGACCTTGTCGCCGTCGAGCTGCACGCACGAACCCACGCCGACCACCGCGATGTCCATCTCGTTGCGCGGGATGAAGCGCAGGTACGCGTCAGAACTGTGCGGCTTGGGCGGATCGATCAGCAGTTCGATCAGCAACTCGCCCGGCTGGAGCACGGTGCGCCCGGGCGCGGTGCAGAAATCTTCGACCTTAACCTCGCGCTCACCCCTGGGTCCGGCGATACGCGCTCGCGCGCCAAGTGCGATCAGCGCCGGCGTGGTGTCGGCGGCGGGCGAGCCGTTGCACAAGTTGCCGCCGACCGAGGCGCGGCTCTGGATCTGGAGCGACCCGATCAGGTGGGCGGCCTCGGTCAGCCCGGGATAGCGCTGACGCATCTCGGCGTTCTCGTAAATCTCGATCGCGGGGACCGCCGCGCCCAGGCGCAGTCCCTTTTTGGGGTCGAAGCTGATGTGGCGCAGGTCGGCGATATTCTTTACGTCGACGACGCACTCTGGCCGGCGCACGCCAGCGCGCAGCTGGATGATGAGGTCGGTGCCGCCGCACAACGGGCGCGCGCGCTCGCCGAGCTGGGCCAGCAGTTTGACCGCGTCCTGAACTGTGGTTGGAGCTTCGTAGTTGATCGCGTGCAAGAGTGCAAAACCTCCCGGCCGGGCAGGCGTCCGCCCGCCTTTTCGAATTCGTAATCTAGCCCAAAGGCCGGCCCAAATAACAACCCCGCACGCAGGCGGAGCCGACAGATGGGCGGGGCTCGCGGGCGCGGCTTTTGCGCGCCCCTTGCCGTTTACTCCCTAAAGCCGAATTTGGCAACGATCCGGGCCGCCTGCGCCGCCAGCACCGGCGCGTACTCGCCCATCGTGGCGAAGCGTGGATCGCTGGTTTGCCCGCGGACGTAGCGCACATAGATCTGCTCGACCACGGTGGCGGTTTTCCAGTTGGCCCACGCGCGATAGTAATCAGCCCAGGTCACGTCGCGCCCGGTGCGCCGCGCATAGCGCTCGACCAGCTCGTCGCGGCCGAGAAAGCCGGGCATTGTGGTGTGCGGATGGCCCTGGCTGAGCGCGATCAGCTCGGGCGGGTCGTCGGGCTGGCGCCAGTAGCCTAGCGCGGTGCCGAGGTCGATCATTGGGTCGCCCAGGGTGGACATCTCCCAGTCGAACACGCCCACCACGCGGCCTGATTCGCCCGCCGCAAACATTACGTTATGCAGGAAAAAGTCATTGTGCAGGAGCGACGGCTTCTGCGCTGGCGGCATGTTCTGCAGGAACCAGCCCCCCAGCTTGTTCATCAGAGGCACTTCGCGCGTCTTCGCCTTCTCCCACCGCCCCATCCATCCCGTAATCTGGCGCTGGAAGAAGCCCTCGGGGCGGCCGAGGCCGCCGAGGCCCACCTTCTGGTAATCGACCGAATGAAGGTCGCCGAGCGTGTCGATGAAGTTTTCGGACAGGCGGCGGAAGGTCTCGGGCTGGTTGCCGAGCTCGGGCGGCAGCGGCTGGCGGTTCTTGATCACCACGCCCTCGCGCCGCTCCATCACGAAGAACGGCGCGCCGATGACGGAGGCGTCCTCGATAAGCACGATCGCGCGTGGCGCCGCCGGGAAAGCCTCCCACAGACGCGACAGCACGCGGTACTCGCGCGCCATGTCGTGCGCCGAGGGCGGCAGCGGACCGAAAGGCGGCCGCCGCACGACCCATTGATGGCCGTCGGCGAAGCGCAGCAGGTAGGTCAGGTTCGAGCTGCCGCCACGGAACTGCTTGACCTCCATCGCGCTCTCGGCGCCGGGCACGCCGTGCTCGCGCAGACAGGCTTGGAGCCGGGGCCAATCGAGCTGCTCTTCCTCGCGCACCTCGCCGTACTCGGCAGCGAGATCGTCGATCGCCGGCTGTTGCGCGGTTTGCTCAGCCATATTTCCAATCCCGGGCGCTGGGTGAGCCGGTGCGCCGCGCTACTGCTTCCAGCGGCGTACCTCGCGCCGCGCGATCTGCATCCGATGGACCTCGTCGGGGCCGTCCACGATCCGCATCGCGCGGTTATCGCGCCAGAAGCGCGCGATCGGAGTGTCGTCGCTCACGCCCATCGCGCCGTGGACCTGGATCGCGCGGTCGAGCACGCGCATCACCATGTTGGCCGCCATCACCTTGATCTCAGCGATTTCCTGGCGCGCCTCGCGCTTGCCGACCGTGTCGATCTTCCACGCCGCGTGCATCACCATCAGCCGGGTCGCGTCGATCTCGATGCGCGAGTCGGCGATCCATTGCTGAACGTTGGCTTTGTCAGCGAGGAAGCTGCCATGGGTGAAACGCGTCGCCGCCCGCTTGCACATCAGCTCCAGCGCCCGCTCGGCGACGCCGATCATGCGCATGCAGTGATGGATGCGGCCAGGGCCCAGGCGGGCCTGGGCGATGGCGAAGCCGCCGCCCTCCTCGCCGAGCAGGTTGGTCACTGGCACGCGGCAGTCCTTATAGATGACCTCGCAATGGCCGCCGCCGCCGGTGTGTCCCATCACCGACACCGGGCGCACGATGTTAAAGCCCGGGGTGTCGGTGGGCACAATGATCTGGCTGGCGCGCCGATGGGGTTCGGTCTTGGGGTCCGTGACCACCATCGCGATCGCAAACGCGGAACCGATGGCGTTGGAAGTGAACCACTTGTGGCCGTTGATCACATAGTAGTCGCCCTCGCGCACCGCGCGGGTCGCAAGCTGCGTGGGGTCGGAGCCCGCAGTCTCAGGCTCGGTCATCGAGTAGCAGGTGCGCATCGTGCCCTCCAGACAGGGCTCCAGCCAGCGCTTTTTCTGCTCGGGAGTGCCGAAGTCGGCGAGGATCTCCATGTTGCCGGTGTCGGGCGCCATGCAGTTGAAGGCGCGCGAACCGATGAAGCTGCGGCCCATCAGCTCGGACAGCGGCGCATATTCGGAAACCTTCAGGCCCTTGCCGTAGTGCTCGTCGGGCATGAAGAGGTTCCACAGCCCCTCGGCCTTGGCCTTCTTGCGCACCTCCTTGAGAATCTCGGGCTCGGTGTGCTCCTTGCCGGGGACGTTCATTTCCTCTTCGACGCGCTTCTCGATCGGATAGACGTACTGATCCATGAAATCCGAGATGCGCTTGCGGTACTGCTCGACCTTGGGCGACAGCGTGAAATCCATCTAGCTCCTCGCGACGGGCGGATTTTGAGTGGCGCGCGGTGGCGCCTCCGCGGATGACCCGGCTTCAAGTCATAATCCAGGCGCAGGGCAGAATAAAGCGAAAGTGCCGCGCCTGCCCGAATTGCCTGACCGCCGCGCTGCCGCTACCCTTAGGCAGGGGAGCGGTTGCCGCCCCAGCTCGATGCGACGCTTTGCTGTCATTGTGCTCGCACTGATCCTTGCCGGTGCCGCCGGAGGCGTGGGATGTCTGGCCGTCGGTGCGGCGTTCGCCGCGAACGATGCGATGGCATGCTGCACGCCGCGGTGTCCCGCACCCAATGGGCCGCGCCCGACGCAGTCGTGTTCGGCGCAGCCGTGCGCGCCGAGCGCCGAAGTCGCGCCGGCCAGCCATGGCGCCTTCGCCGCTTCGGCCTTGTGCGGCTGGGCGGTATTGAGCGTCTCGGACGTGATGTTTGCCGCGCCGTTGCCGGCGGTCGCATCGATGGCGGCAACGCATGTACATGCGCCGCCACCTTCCGACCCTGCGGTCGCGATCGACCGTCTCTGTTCCCGCCAGATCTGATCGTTCTGCATCACTGACCTGAACGTGGGCAGCCGAGTGCGTGGGCCGGTATGTCCGTGGCCCTCGCGCGCACAGATGTCCGGGCGTTGCCGCGCGCCGCATGAAGCGCGTGCACGCCTCCGTTGAAACGCGCCGCGCGGCCGCTTCGAGGCCGGCGGCATGGCGAGCCAAGGTGATCAGATGTGGTCGCTTTACGGATTTGCTGAGGGAATTAGCAATGCGCGCGGAGAAAGTCCGCGCCGGCGACGCGCGCTGTCCCCGCGCGTCGCCGCGCTTGCCGCGGCCGCTGCGCTGATAGCTGCGCGCACGGCGGCGGCGCCGCCGCCCGCGCTGCAGGCGGCGGGTGCGATAGCGCCCGCCGCAAGCGCCGGGCGGGCAAGCGCACAGTCGTTCGCGCCTCTAGGCGCGGAGGACCGCGCGCCACGTCTGTCTGGCGGGCTGGGCGCCGCGCCTGGCGTCGCGCCCGGCCCGCCGGACAACGCGCAGGCAACCAATGCCACGCTCTCGCCGCCGCCGGCCAATTCGCAGCTTGATGCGCTGGTCGCCGAAGCGATGGCCGATAGCCCGTTGGTTGTTGCCGCGCGCGCGCGATGGCGCGCGGCGAGCAAGATGCCGGTGCAGGCTGCCACGCTGCCCGATCCAGAGGTGACGCTTCAGGAATTCACTGTCGGCGGGCCCAAGCCGGCAGAGGGCTACGAGACCAGCGACTTCTACTACACGGGGGTCGGCGCCGAGCAGGAAATCCCGGGCCCCGGCAAGTTGCGCTTGGCTGCCGCCGCTGCAAGCCACCAGGCCGAGTCCGCTCACCATCAGTATCTCGCCCGCCAGCGCGAGGTCGCCGAGCGAGTGCGTGAGACCTACTTCAATCTTTTCTACGGGGCCAAAGCGCTCGCTGTATTCGAGGCCAGCCACGCCGACCTCGTCCGGATCGCCGAGATTGCTGAGGCCCAGTATCGGCTCGGGATTGGCCGCCAGCAGGACGTCTATCGCGCGCAGTTCCAGGCGACCGAGCTCCTGAAGGAGATTGCCGCCGCGCGCGAGGAAATTGCCGCCGGACAGGCTGCCCTTAAAGCGCTGCTTGGACGCGACCCCGACTCTGGCGACATCCAGATCGGCGAGGTGACTCCCAGCGCGATGAAGGCCAGCGCGCCGACGATCGCCGCCGCGGCCGCAGGCGGCTCAGAGGAGCTCAAGGCGGCGCAGGCGACGGAAGCGCGCGATGCCGCGGCGCTCGAGCTGGCCCATCGCGGCTACTGGCCCGACTTTCGCGTCGGCTACATGTACCAGAAGACCGGCCCGGGGTTCCGCGACTACTTCATGCTGACATTCGGCGCCAAAGTTCCGCTTTACTTCTGGCGCAAGCAGACGCCCGCGATCGAACAGGCGGCCGCGGAACACGAGGCCGCGGTCACCGAAGTGCGCGCAGCGCGGCTGGAGGCTTTGGCTCAGGCGCGTGCGCAATTGCTCGCACTGCGCACGGCCGAGCGCATGCTGACGATCTACCGCGAGGGTTTGATTCCCCAAGCCGAGACGGCAGAAGCCGCGGCGCTCAGCGACTACCGCGCGGGCCGAGTCGATTTTCAAACCCTGCTGGGCGCGGCGCTCGATCTGTTGAGCGCGCGCCAGAGCTACTGGCGCACGCTGGCCGACCATGAAATCGCGGCGGCCCGGCTGCACCAGATAATCGGTGACGCGCCATGAACACCATCGCGATGGTCTCCAGAATGACGGTCTCCAGAATTCCGATGCGCGCCGGGCGCAAGCGAGCCCGTCCGGTGCTTGTTGCCATTGCGCTCGCCGCGTCGGCACTTGCCGCCGTGGTTGCATGTTTCGTAGGGGCGCCGGATGCGGGCGCGCAAACTCCGGCGGCCACGTCGGCGGCGTCCGCCGCGCCCGCGCTCGCTCCGGTTCAGATCGATGCGCGCCGCCGGCAGCTTATCGGGTTGCGGCTGGCAACCGTGGTCGAGGCGCCCCTGGTCGATCGTATCGAGACGACCGGCACGATCGTTCCCGACGAGCGGCTTCAGGGCTACGTGCAGACCCGGTTCGCTGGATGGATCCGGCGCGTGTTTGCCGACCAGACCTACGCCTACGTGAGGCGCGGCCAGCCGCTCTTTACGATCTACAGTCCTGATATCGCGAGCACCGAGCGCGAGTATCTGCTCGCGCGCAGGGCTTCGACGCGGCTCGGCTCGAGCCCCGTGGAGGGTGTTGCCGCGGGAGCGGCTTCGCTTGCGGACGCGGCGCTCGATCGGCTGCGGCAGGCCGGCGTCCCGGCGCGCGAGGTCGCGCGGCTCCAACGCTCCGGCACGGCCCGCCAGGAGGTGGAGATCGACGCCCCGATGTCGGGCTACGTTGTCGAGCGCGCCGCCCTGCCCAACATGTATGTCCAGCCGGAAACCCGTCTTTACACGATCGCCGGGCTGACCGACGTATGGGTTTACGCGGCGCTGTTTCAGAACCGTATCGCGGAGGTGAAGGCGGGCGACCCGGTATCGGTGCGGATCGACAGCTATCCCGGAGAGGTGTTTGCGGGCCGCGTCGATTTCATCTGGCCCGCGATGGACGAGGCGACGCGCACGGTTAAGGTGCGATGCGTGTTGCCCAATCCGCAGCGCCTGCTGAAGCCCGGGATGTTCGTGCGGGCGGCGATCGAGCCACGGCTCGGGCGCGGACTGGTGATTCCCGACAGTGGTGTGCTGCGCACCGGCATGCATGACATCGTCTTCGTCGACCGCGGCGGCGGCAATCTCCAGCCGGTCGAGGTCCGCCTGGGGCCGCACCTCGACGGCCGCTTCGTCGTGCAGCGCGGCCTGCGTGCGGGTCAGCGAATCGTTAGCTCGGCCAATTTCCTCGTCGACTCGGAAAGCCAGCTCCAGGCTGCGCTCGGGACTTTCGAGCCGCCGCCGCCCGGCGTCGGCGAGGCTGCCGAGGTGCCGTCGGCGTCAATCGAGCTTGCGACCGAGCCCAGCCCGCCGCGCAAGGGCGACAACCAGATTCGCGTCACACTGCGCGATGCCGAAGGGCGGGCTGTCAACGGCGCCGAGGTTTCGCTGGTCTTCTTGATGGCCGCGATGCCCTCTATGGGGATGGCGGCGATGCGCGAAACCGCGACGGCACGGGAAGCCGCTCCGGGGACTTACACCGCGCACGTTACCCTTCCCAGCGGCGGTTCGTGGCAGGTGTCGATAGTGGCGCGCAAGGGTGGCGCGACGATCGCGCAGCGCCAGCTCAACATCGCAGTCGCCGGGGCGATGCAATAGGCCGCGCGGCGCGTAGCGGAGGCCCCGATGATCGACAGGACAATCGATTGGTGTGCGCACAACCGCTTTCTCGTGTTCCTCGCGGTCGCGGCGCTGGTTATCGCCGGCGGATGGTCGCTCGGGCGCGTCCCGCTCGACGCGTTGCCCGACATCTCCGACGTCCAGGTGATAATTCGCACTCAGTGGATGGGCCAGCCGCCTGGGGTGATCGAGGATCAGGTCACCTATCCCATCGTGACCGCGATGCTGGCGGCGCCGCGGGTCAAGGCGGTGCGTGCGCAGTCGATGCCCAACGACTCGTACGTTTACGTGATCTTCGACGACGGCACCGATATCTACTGGGCGCGCTCGCGCGTGCTCGAATATCTTCAGCAGCTCGCTGGCCGGCTGCCGGCGGGCGTCACGCCGCAGATCGGTCCCGACGCGACCGGTGCGGGGTGGGTTTACGAATACGCTCTGGTTGACCGCAGCCATCAGCTCAGCCTGGCCGACCTGCGCGCGCTCCAGGACTGGAAGCTGCGCTACGCGCTGGAGACCGTGCCGGGCGTCGCTGAGGTCGCCACCATCGGCGGCTTCGTGCGCGAGTACCAGGTCAAGCTCGACCCCCATCGGCTCTACGCGCTGCACATTCCGCTCGGAACCGTGCTCGACCGGATCCGCGCGAGCAACAGCGAGGTTGGCGGCCGCGTGCTCGAGATGAGCGGCGCGAACTACCTGGTGCGCGGCCTCGGCTACATACAGTCGCTCGCCGATCTCGAGCAGGTTCCGGTAGCCGTCCGCGACGGCACGCCGGTCCTGGTGCGCGACCTGGGGGTGGTCAGCTTCGGCCCCACATTGCGTGAAGGGGCCGCCGAATGGAACGGCGAGGGCGAGACGGTCGGCGGCATCGTCGTGATGCGCCAGGGGCAGAACGCTCTGCGCGTGATCGACGGCGTCAAGCGCAGGCTCAAGGAAATCGCCCCGAGTCTGCCACCCGGAGTCGAGGTGGTGGCAGGTTACGATCGCGCGGGCCTGATCGAGGACTCGATTGCGACGCTGCGGCGCGACCTGATCGAAGAGGCAGTGATAGTCAGTCTGGTAATCATTGTATTTCTGTTCCACTTCCGCTCGGCCTTGATTCCGATACTGACTATTCCGCTGGCGCTGCTCGCGACCTTTATCCCGATGGGTCTGCTCGGTGTGAGCTCCAATATCATGTCGCTCGGCGGATTCGCGCTCGCGATTGGCGTCCTGGTTGACGCCTCGATCGTGATGGTCGAGAACGGCCATCGTCACGTCGCCGCCGCCACCGCCTCCGCCGGCGGACCGCCCGCGGAGGCGGCCAGACAGCGCATCCTGCTCGACGCCGCGCGCCAGGTCGGCCGCCCGATTTTCTACTCGTTGCTCATTATCGTCGTCTCCTTCCTGCCGGTCTTCCTGCTCGAAGCGCAGGAGGGGCGCCTGTTCCGCCCGCTGGCGTGGACCAAGACGCTGGCCGTGGCCTTCTCTTCGCTACTCGCGATAACCGTGGTGCCGATTCTGATGCTGATACTGGTGCGCGGGCGGCGACTGCGCGGCGAGGCCGAAAACCCGGCGGCGCGGCTTTTCACCGCGCTCTACCTGCCGGTAATCCGCTGGTGTCTGCGTCATCGCGCAATAACCATCGCGGCCAATGTGCTGCTCTTCCTGGCAGTGCTCCCGCTGGCGTTGCGGATCGGCAGCCAGTTCATGCCGCCGTTGTTCGAAGGGTCGGTTCTTTACATGCCGACCGCGCTGCCGGGGATCTCGCTCACGTCGGCGATCAGCCTGATGCAGGAACAGGACCGTATTCTGCGCTCGTTTCCTGAGGTCCAGAGCGTGTTCGGCACGGTCGGCCGCTCCGACAGCGCAACCGACAATGCGCCGCTCGACATGTTCGACACCACCGTGATGCTCAAGCCGCGCGCCGCGTGGCCGCGTGGAATGACTTATGCGCAGCTGGTGCAGGAGATGGACGCGCGGCTGAACTTTCCCGGCTTGTCGAACAGCTGGACGATGCCGGTGGCGAACCGGCTGGATATGGAATTAACCGGCATCAAGACGCCGGTCGGGTTGAAGATCCAGGGGCCGTCGCTCGACGGGATCCAGCGCGTCGGAGCGCGGCTGGAGGAGATCCTGCGTGCGGTTGCGGGCACGCGCGACGTATTCGCCGAACGCGTCGCGCAGGGTTTCTATCTTGACGTCGAGGTGAATCGTGCCGCGGCCGCGCGTTACGGTTTGACCGTCGCCGACGTGCAACAGGCGATCGCCTCGGCGATCGGCGGCGAACCGGTCGCGACTGCGGTCAACGGGCGCGAGCGCTTTCCGATAAGCGTGCGCTATCTTGCCGACTATCGCAGCAGTCCCGACGCGCTGCGGATGGTGCTGCTCGCCACGCCCGACGGCGCGCAAATTCCGCTCGGCGAGGTCGCAAGCATCCGGCTTGCGTCAGGCCCCTCGATGGTGCGTGACGAGGACGGCGAGCTCACCGGCTACGTTTATCTCGATCTCGACACCACAGATTACGGCGGCTACGTCGCGCGCGCGCAGCGCGCGCTCGACGCCCGGTTGAAACTGCCGGCCGGCTATACGCTGCGCTGGGCCGGCGAATATTCGTTCCAGATGCGCGCGCGGGAGCGCCTCGAACTGATCCTGCCGGTGGTCTTCAGTGCAATCTTCGTTCTCCTCTACATGCTGTTCGGCTCGGTGCCCGAGACGCTCGCGCTTATCCTGCCCTGCGTCTACGCACTTACCGGCGGGCTTGTCCTCCAGTATGCGATGGACTTCAACTTCAGTGTCGCGGTCGCGGTCGGCTACATCGCATTGTTCGGAATCGCCGTCGAAACCGGCGTGGTGATGATCATTTACCTTGACGAGGCGCTCGACCTGCGCCTTGCGCGCGGTCAACTGGCGCACGAAGACATCGTCGCCGCCACAATCGAGGGCGCGGCGCATCGCCTGCGTCCAAAGCTGATGACGGTAGCCGTGGTAATCCTCAGTCTCGCGCCGATCCTGTGGGAGAGCGGGATCGGATCGGATGTGATGAAGCCGATCGCGGCGCCGATCGTGGGCGGGATGGTGACTTCAACGATCGCGGTGATGGTGTTGGTGCCGGTGCTGTTCGCGATCATCAAGGAGCGTGCGCTCGTCCGCGGGCGCCTGCGGGCTTCGGGGATGAGCCGGAGAGGCAGCCAGGAGTGATCCTTTGCTGCCGTAGTTAAAAAGCAATTTAAAATGAAGGCCTTGCGCGCGCAGGCGATTGTCGCCCCGGCCTCGGCTATGGTCTGCGTCGTCAAATCTGCTAGATGCTCACGTTATGGACCTGGCCAAGCCGCGTCTGGACGTAGGCCTGTTCACCAACCGCATCGACGAGATGCGCGCATTTTACGGCGAGCGCCTGGGGCTTCAGTACGAGACAGTGCTGCCGCTGGGCGGCGGGATGCGCCAGCATCGCTACCTCGCCTCAGGCTCGGTCATCAAACTCAACCATTCGCGCAACCCTCTGCCTGCGCGCACGCCCGGTGGCTATGCCGGTATCATCATCGCCGCCGCCACGGTCCCGGCGCCGCAGCCGCTGCGCGATCCCGACGGCAATTCGCTTACCCTCGTCCCGCTCGGCCACAACGGCATACGCGGGATCGCCATCGAGCTCGGCGTCACCGATGAATCGGCCTTCGAGCGCTTTTACGTCGGGGCGATGGATTGTGCACGGCTCGAGCCCGGGCGGGTCAAGCTCGGCGACACGGTGATTTGCTTCGCCCACGATCCGGCGGCGCGCCCGGCCGCAGAAGCGACCCCTGCGAAGACGCCGCTCGAGGTGGTGAGCGGGATGGCGGCGCTGGGCATTCGCTACTTCACGGTACAGGTCCTCGACTGCAACGCGGCCTATCGCCGACTCGTCGCGGCCGGCGTGCGCCAGGCGATGGCGCCGATCAACTTCGGCGCGCTTGCGCGCATCTGCTTCGTGCGCGACCCCGACGGCAACGTGATCGAGATTTCGCAACGCGCGGCCGAAGGCCGCCCGCTTCCGCTGGACTAGCGCGATGAGGCGCAGCACCGACCGCATACTGACCACCCATACCGGCAGCCTGCCCCGCCCAGACGATCTCACCGATATGCTTTATGCCCGCGAGGCCGGCGAATTGCGCGCGCGCGCGGCGCTCGATACGCGCGTGCGTTCCGCCGTCGCAGAGGTCGTACGCAGGCAGGCGGAGGCCGGCATCGACGTCGTCAACGACGGCGAAATGGGAAAGATCGGCTATTCGACATACGTCAAGGACCGGCTGAGCGGCTTCGGCGACGAGGAGCACAAGCGCGCCTCGCTGACCGCGGCCGACATGGCGGAGTTTCCCGAGTTCACCCAGCGCGCATTTGCGGGACGCAAGATGCCCGCGATGAGGCGCCCGTCGTGCAATGGCCCGATCGCCTACCGCGGCGGCGCCGAACTGGAGCGCGACCTCGACAATCTGAGGGCGGCGCTTGCTGAGGTAAAGGTCGCGGAGGCGTTTGTCAGCGCTGCCTCGCCCGGTGTGATCGCGCAGTTCCTCGGCAACTATCATTACCCGACCCACGAGGCCTACATCGCCGCGCTCGCAGACGCGATGAAGAGCGAGTACGACGCGATCCATCGTGCGGGATTCCTGCTCCAGCTCGATTGCCCCGATCTCGCGATGAGCCGCCATATCCAGTTCGCGGACGCGAGCACCGCCGAATTTCGCAAGGTGGCCGAGCTGCACGTCGAGGCACTCAATCACGCGCTGCGCGACGTTGCGCCTGACCGCGTCCGGCTCCATCTGTGCTGGGGCAACTACGAGGGTCCGCACCATCGCGACATCGCGCTCGCCGAGATCATCGACATCGTGCTCAAGGCGCGTCCGATGGCGATTTCTTATGAGGCGGCCAACCCGCGCCATGAACACGAGTTCAAAGTCTTCGAGAGCGCCAGGCTGCCCCCCGGCAAGATCCTGATCCCGGGTGTGCTCGATTCGACTACCAACTTCATCGAACATCCCGAGGTCGTCGCTATGCGCATCTGCAACCTGACGCGAATCGTCGGGCGCGAGAACGTGATCGCGGGCACCGACTGCGGGTTTGCGACCTTTGCCGGGTTCTCGCGCGTGGTGCCCGCGATCGCGTGGGCGAAGCTGCGCGCGATGGCCGAGGGCGCGCGCCTCGCCTCGCGCGCGCTGTGGAATTAGCCGGTCGCGCCGGTTTCCGCAGGGGGCGTGGCCCCGCCAATTGCTCTTTGCTACTGCGCCATGTAGGCGCCGTCCACCGGCATCGACACGCCGCATACGAACGACGACGCGTCCGAGGACAGCCACAGCACAGACTCCGCGATCTCTTCTGGCTGCCCGAGCCGGTTGATCGGATGGGTCTGGATGACGGCCTTTTCGTCGAAGCTGCCGCGGTCCATCACCCGCGCGACCATCGGCGTGCGGATGAATCCCGGGCACACGGCGTTGATCCGGATACCCTTGCTGGAGAACTCCAGCGCCGCCGCCTTGGTCAGGCCAACGACGCCGTGTTTGGCCGCGGTGTAGGCTGCGGTGTTCGCGATTCCAGCCAGGCCGCAGATCGACGCGGTGTTGACGATCGTACCGCCGCCGCCCGTGAGCATCGCGGGAATCTCGTACTTCATGCAGTAGAATACGCCGCTCAAATTGATTCCGATCACGCGCTGCCAGTTCTCCAGCGTGCATTCGGGAGTCGGCGAGAACTCGCCCTCGATGCCTGCGTTGTTGAATGCGCTGTCGAGCCGGCCGTAGGCGGCAATGGTTCTGGCCACGAGCGCTTCGGCGTCCCTGGAATTCGAGACGTCGGCGGCGTGGAACAGCGCCTCGCCGCCGGCCTCTTTGATCGTGCGCACGGTGCGCTCTCCGCCGTCAACGTTGTAGTCGGCGACAACCACCCTGGCCCCCTCGCGCGCGAAAAGCATCGCGGTCGCGCGGCCGATACCCGAGCCGCCCCCGGTGATTAGCGCCACTTTTCCCTTCAGCCGATCAGCCATGATGGCTCTCCCTTCTGTGACAGGCCGATTTGGCCTTCACCGTCGGTCCCAATAGCACAGCCGCGGGGTCCCGTCACTTGGAGGAGTTTTGCGGCGGGTACGGAGACGCGCTTTCGGGATCGAGGGCTTATTCCTTGAGCGGGATGAAGAGCGACATCCGCTCGTCGCCGCCCAGTCCGCGCGAGGTGTGGCCCTTGCCGGCGAGGTCCTCGGCCAGCAGGATTGTCCCCGGACCGAAGACGCGTCTGTCGCCGTCACTGACAGTGATCTCGACGCTGCCCGTGACATTGACGACGAACTGTCGGCGCGGCGCGTTATGCCAATCGACGAAATAGTCGGGCGATAGCCTGAACATCACGCCCCTGGCGGCGAACATCTGCGAGATTACGCCGGTGTTGTGCGGCGCCGCTTTCGTTTCGATCTCAACGTCCTCGAAATGCGACTCGCCGTTGGCGTCCGCATATATGCGTGTGTATTTCACGCTCGCTGTCTCCGTTGCCCGGCCGCAGGCCGGCTCCTTGACGGCCTCAATGATCTTGATGATCGCTCGTGGCAGATAATCGCAGATGTCAAGCAGCATTGCCGCCCTTCGCCGCTATAATGTAGTCCCACGCTAACCGGCGGAAGCAAGCTGGGGAGATGAACACGTCGCTGTTATGAGATTCTGGCGGCGGCTGCGCCGGTGTCCGGAAAACGGCAAGGGTTTGACCCGCCGGCGGGCGGTTCGATAGCGTTCGCCTTGGGCGCCTTGGAGTTTTGCAGTCAGCGGAGGGTTCCCGGTGGCTCGCGGATTCGAAATCAGACCTCTCGACGCTACCTTCGGCGCGCTGGTGACCGGTCTCAAGCTCGCCGCGCTGGACGAGGCGACTTGGCATGAACTTTACGCCGCCTGGCTGGAGTACGCACTCCTCATCTTTCCCGGCCAGCATCTCAGCCGCGATGAGCAGATCGCCTTCGCCAGACGTTTTGGCCCGCTCGAGTTCGAGATGGCCGCGCTGAGCAACGTGAGAAAAGATGGGACGCTAATCGCCGACCCTGACAACGACATCCTCAAGGTGCTCAAGGGCAACATGGGCTGGCATTGCGACAGCACGTACATGCCGGTGCAGGCCAAGGGTGCGGTCTTTACCGCCCAAGTCGTACCAACCTCCGGCGGAGCAACCGGATGGGCCGATATGCGGGCGGCTTTCGACGCTCTCGACGAGGATCTCCGGACGAAGGTCGAAAACCTCGCGGCCTATCACTCGCTCTACTACAGCCAGGCCAAGCTCGGACATTTGCCGAGGAAAGGGAGCGAATACAACGGCTACGGGTTCCACGATGGGCCGGTGCCGCTGCGTCCCCTGGTGAAGGTCCATCCCGAGACCGGCCGAAAATCGCTGTCAATCGGCCGCCACGCCCACAACATTCCGGATATGGACCCGGCCGAATCTGAGCGGTTCCTGCAGGAGCTGGTAGACTTCGCCTGCCGTCCCCCGCGCGTCTATTATCACCACTGGTCGCCGGGAGATGCTGTGGTGTGGGACAACCGCTGCCTGCTCCACCGAGCCACGCCGTGGGACATGAGCGAGCCTCGGGTGATGTGGCACAGCCGTATTGCCGGCGACCCGGCGACGGAGGCTGCCCTGTCGTGACCCGGCGCGCCAGCGTTAACCCGGGTCAATTCACTGCCACACCGTTCCATCTGAACAGTCGAGGTGAAGGGAAAAAGGGATCATGTCGGTAAAAATACAACCGATGGTTTGCGGATGGCTCGAGGTTGCGGCCGCGAGCATCCTCGCCAACGAACCCGGGCGCTTCAAGCTCCCTATTCCGTCCTTCCTGATCGAGCATCCCAAGGGGCAAGCGATCTTTGACACCGGACTCCATCGCGAGCTCCAGCGTGATTCCGGCCGCCTCGGTTCGCTGGCCAAAGTTTTTACGGTTCGCTTCCAGGCCGGCGAGGATCTCGCCGCACAACTCAGCGCGCGCGGCATCGACCCTGCGCGCATCGACTTTGTGATCAATTCGCACCTGCATTTCGATCATGTCGGCGGCAACGCCGACGTGCCCAACGCAAAGCTGGTGGTTCAGCGACGCGAGTGGGAAGCCGCGGCGGATCCGGATCAGATTCGCCGCAACGCATACAATCGGGCGGACTTCGATCTCGGCCACCAACTCAAGCTGATCGACGGCGAGCACGACCTCTTTGGCGACGGCAGCGTGGTTTGTCTGCCCACCTACGGCCATACCGCGGGCCATCAGTCGCTGCGCGTACGCACCGACACAGGCGAATGTGTGCTGACGGCGGACTCCTGCTACATGCGCAAGGTGCTCGAAGAGATGGTGTTGCCGCCGTTCGCTTTCAGCTACGACGCGATGCGCGAGGTGATCGAGCGCTACCGCAAGATGGAGCGGGCGGGCGCCCGACTCATCTTCGGCCACGACCCCGGGCAATGGAAGGCCGACGGGTCGCTCGTCACCCCGCTCGCCTGAGGCATGTCGGACGGGCCGCCGGGATGGCTCTTCGCCGGCCGGCCCTGCGATGTTGAAGCCCTACGAATTTCGCAGGGGTTGCGCGTCAATCAAAACCGCGGCGATGAGTGCGGGTTCCTTGCCCTTGACATAAGCTCCTCGAGAAAGTCCTGCGCCCGGAGATTCAAGCTTCGAGCAAGGACTGATTACCGAATCCCACAATCCTGTACTCCTGGATCGCTACGGCCTGAATTGTATTGCTCGCGGTCCCAGGAAGCCCGGCTGCGAGACGATACGATAGGCATTCTCTACCCATTCGCATATCCAACGCCGGGTGTCGCGCGGGTCGATCATCTCCTCCATCTCGAACCGGTTGAGCGGGCCGATCGGGCCGCGCGCGCTTTCGATACGCGCGCTGATCTCGGCCCTTAGCGCTGCGGGGTCGGCGGCCTCGGCTAGCTGGCGCTTGTAGGCGGCCTCGATGCCGCCTTCGGGCGGGATGCCGCCGACGTCGGCGGCGGGCCACACCACTCGCGCGCTGGCGCCGCCGCGCGGCGTTGCGTAGTTGTTACCTGCTACTCCAAAGCTGCGGCGCATGATTACCGTGAAGATCGGTACTGCGGCCTGCGCGAAGGCGATCATCCACTCGCCGCCCTTGCGGATCGTACCGGCTAGCTCGTGCTCGAGGCCGACCGCGAAGCCCGGGTTATCGACCAGGTTAAGGATCGGCAGGTGAAACAGATCGCACAGGTCAACGTGGCGCTTGAGCTTGTCGCAGCCGTCGGCGGTGAGCGCGCCGCCATTGACGTGCCGGCAGTCGGAGGCGATGACGCCCATCGGATAACCGTTGAAGCGCACGAAGCCGATGATCTGGTCCGTCCCCCATAGCGAGCCGATTTCGAAGAACGAGCCGCGATCAGCCATCAGCCGGATCGCCCGGCGCATGTCGAAAGTCGCGCTGCGCTTGCGCGGGATGATGGTGAGCAGCTCCTCCTCGCGGCGGTCGGCGGGATCGCCGGGGTCCGGCGCCACAACCGGCGGCGCTTCGTATACGCTGGACGGGAGGTAGGCGAGGAACCGCTTGACCATCGCCGCCGCCTCTTCTTCCGACTCGGCGAGATTGTCAACGGAGCCGTTGCGGCAGTGGATATGCCAGCCGCCCAACTCTTCCTTGGTAATGTCGTAGCCCATCGCGTGTCTTACGACCGGCGGTCCGGCCACGAACAACTGAGCTATGTCGCGCACCATCACCGAGAAATGGCCGAGCACGGCCTTCGCGGCGCCAATACCAACTACGCTACCGAGCAGTACATTGACTACCGGCACCTGGCTAAGCTGAGCCACGTACATTGTGCTTCCGAGATGGCCCGGCAGGAACGACCCGCCCCCGCCAGAGACGCGCGGCCGACCGGCCACGATCGCGCCAAAACTTTCCTGTGCCTGGCTCTCGCCGGCCGTCCGCTGCCGCGGCACCATCGCGGCCACGCTGCCGCCGCCTGACGAGCCGTCGAGCAGGCGGATCGACGGGCATCGAAAGTCGATCGAGAGCCGGTCGAGATGGGCACTCTTGCCCATGATCGCGCCGTCGGCATGGCCGCCGCGCGAGGTGAAATCGTCGGCGCAGACCACGACCGTCCGGCCCTCGACCTTGCCCCATCCGCCGACATGGTTGGCGGGCGTGAAGCCGGCGACCCGCCCGTCCTGGTCGTAGTCGGCGAAGCCCGCGATACTGCCGATCTCGCGGAAGCTGCCGGGGTCGAGCAGCAGGTCGATCCGTTCGCGGCAGGTCAGCTTGCCGCGACTGCGTTGTCGCACGACGCCGGGATCCTGGGAATCGGGCGCGAAGCGGCGATGGGCGAGCGTCTGCAAGGCGCGCACATCGGCAAGCATCGGCGCCCACGCCTCGTCACCGTCGCGCGGTGGCACGATTGCGTTGGCGTCGCCAGCGGCCGGTGCGATTGTGGCGATAATCTGTCCGGCGGTGACCGTGGCGCCAATCGCGGCCGGTTGGATCTCGGTCACGACGCCGGCGCACGGCGCCACGATCGCCGTCTCCATCTTCATTGCGCTGATGACCATCAGCGTCGCGTCGGCCTCGACCATGGCTCCGGCTGATACCGGCAGTTCGATGATCGCGCCCGCCATGGGGCTTTCGACCCCCGTCTCGCCGGCGGGTACGGCGAGGCCGGGCGACGCCGACGCCGATTGCGCGCTGAAGACGGTGAGCGCGGCTTTGCCGCCGCCGAGCAGTGTCGCCTGCTGTTCGAGCAGCGCCAGCGGTCCTGAGGATCCGTGCGCGCGGACAGTCGTGCCGGGACTGAATTGGTCGGCAAAAAAAGTGGTACGCGCATCGCCCGCGCGGACCGCTGGATGGGCGAGGACGGCGCGCAACTGATGAAGATTAGTGGGCAGGCCCGCGATGTGGAACTCCTCCAGCGCGCGCAGGGCGCGATCGAGCGCCGACGACAGCGAATGCGTCGAGTTTGACTTGCAGATGAGCTTGGCGAACATGGGATCGAATTGCGGCGGCGGCGCGTAGCCCAGGTAGCCGCAGGAATCGACCCGCACTCCGGGCCCCGCCGGTTCCTTGTACGCGGTCAGCACGCCGTTGCCGCTCGCCACGATACGCGCCTGCACCGCAAACCCACGCGCTTCGATCGCGGCCTGATGAGGAATCCCCAGGTTCTTGAGCGGCTCGCCCGCGGCGATCCGGAACTGCGACTCGACGAGGTCGATGCCCGTCACCTGTTCGGTGACTGTGTGCTCGACCTGGATTCGAGGATTGCTCTCGATGAAAAAATGTTCGCCGCGCTCGGGACTGACCAGGAACTCGACCGTGCCCGCGTTTACGTAGCCAGCCGCGCGCGCGAGGCGGACGGCGTCTTCAAGCACACGCCCGCGCAATCCGGCCTCCAGCGCCGGCGCCGGCGCGATCTCGACGAGCTTCTGGTTCCGAAGCTGGACCGAACAGTCGCGGTCGTACAGGTGCACGACATCGCCGTGTCCGTCGGCGAGGATCTGGACCTCGATGTGGCGGGGGCGCGCGATGAGCTTTTCGACAAACACCGAGCCGTTGCCGAACGCGGCCAGCGCCTCGCTCTGGCAGCGGGCGAACGCCGCCGCCATCTCCTCCGCGCATCCGACGGTGCGGATGCCGCGGCCACCGCCGCCCGCCGCCGCCTTGAGCATCACCGGGTAGCCGATCTCTTCGGCGACCGCCATCGCCTCTTCGACGTTAGTCGCCGCCCGCTGGCTACCCGGAACGATTGGAACACCTAGCGAGCGAGCCAGCTCGCGCGCCCTGATCTTATCGCCAAACAGCGACAGCGTTTCGGGTCGCGGGCCGACGAACGCGATGCCCTCCCGGAGGCATCGCTCGGCGAAACCGGAGTTTTCGGACAGCAGGCCGTAGCCGGGATGTATGCAATCGCAGCGCGCCGCCTGGGCGGCTTCGATCAGAGCTTCGGCGTCGAGATAGGCGCGTACCGGATCGTTCGACGGCGTCCGCGAGCCGAGCGGACGCGACTCGGTTGTGACACGAGTGTGAAGCGAGAGCGCGTCGGCCGGTGCATATACGCTGACCGATTCCATGCCCAGCGCCGCCGCCGCGCGCGCGACGCGGATTGCTATTTCACCCCGATTGGCAATCAATACGCGCTTGAACAAGGGTCAGCTCTCCATCCGGATTGTCAACGTTGCCCGGGCTTACTCAGCCGCATAACCGGATTGTTTGCCAGCCCGCGGAAATGCGCGGCAAACGGCAGGGGATGAGCGCGGAGCCGAAGGCCGGCATCGCCAGGCGCCAGGGCGATGCCGGCCTCATCAGGCTTCCTTGCGCATGTCGCAGAGGCTAGCGCCCGCCGGCCGCTGCGCTCTGGATCGACGGCGAGGTTCCGCTCTTGATATGCGGCAAGACCTCGGTCGCGAACAACTTCATATTGCGCTGCGCAACATCGAGCGACATGTCGGAATACTTGAACACGCCGACGAACTCTTCGGCCTCCATAGTGTCCGCGATCGTGCGCAGCGTCTCGGCGCATCGCTCGGGCGTGCCGAATACCTGGGTCTTGGTGAACAGGTTGCGGAAGTCCTGAGGCCTGTCTCGGCCCGCTTCGGCCATTTTCGTGTGGTATTCGTAACCTTTGGTATTTCGAAAATGTTCGGGTTCGTCGTACTCGTAGTGCCGAATCGCGGTGTCGGCATAGTTGCCCATGTATCTTTCCGCGCCCGCCGCCGCTTCGCGTTCGGTCTCCGCGCAGTACACGAAGCATACGACGATCGGCTTTTTCGGGGCATGGCCGAACTTGGCGCATGATGCTTTGAAGTGATCGTAGTCCGACTTGTGATCGGCCCATGCCTTTTGCGGGATCACAAGCATGCCCATGCCCTGCTTCGCCATGATGTCACCGGTCTCGGGCGACACAATCGCCCCGTAAAAGCGCTCGGTCAGATTATGGCGCCGCGGCTGCGGCCGGATACTCATATCGGGAATTTGATTGTACTTTCCGTTATACGAGAAGCGCTCCTGAGTCAGCGCCAGCCGTAAGATTTCGGCCGCCTCGACGAAGCGCTCCCGCGACTCCGACATCGGCACGCGAAAGCCTTCGTACTCGATCCGGCCCGAGCCGCGCCCGAGTCCCAGTGTCAGTTCGCGATCGCCGCAGTAGATGTCGAGCATGGCAATCTGCTCGGCCACTCGCACCGGGTCATGCCATGGCAGCACCACGACCATCGAGCCCAGGCCGACCCGCCTGGTGCGCCCCGCCATGTAGGTCAGGAATTGCAGCACGTCGGGAATCATCGTGTAGGGCGAGAAGTGATGCTCGACGGCCCAGATCGAATCGAAACCGAGCGGCTCGACCATGTCCGCCAGGGTCAGGTCGTCCTGGTAAACCTGCCAGTCCGGCTTCTGCGCTCGAAAATAGTTCTGGCAGAAGAATGAGGCTCCAATCTTCATCGGCGATTCTCCTTGCGGGTTTCGTGCGCGCTTCGTCGCTCCGATCCTGCGATGGGTTGTACGATTATTCGCCCTCGAATGACAAGCACGTTTCGCGGTGCGCCTCAGGGCCGCCGTTCGCCGCGCCTGCGACGGCCCTCCGCGCGCGCTTGAACCAGGTCGCGGACGGCGCGTTCTCCTTGCAACGGTTCGCGGAAATTGGTTCTGGTTAGATTGCTGTTGCGCGGCAAGGGACGCATTCAAATTTGGCCACGGAGGATCCGAGCGTCGTGCTTACCGGAGACCAGTACAAGAAGAGCCTCAACGACGGCCGAGCGACATATTTCGAAGGAAGCCGCATCGAGGACCTGGTTGGACACCCGATTCTGGGCCAGTCGGTGGAGCAGGTGGCCAGAGGTTACGACCGCTGGTATCAACCGGGCAAGGACGCGCGAAATCCGTTGATGTCGGTGCCGCGCTCGGCTGACGAGTTGCGCGCGCGAATCCCGATGCAGCACGGCGCCGATATCCTGTCGCTGGTCACCTACCAGTCGCTGATGACGCTGGCCACCGCGGCCGCCCGCATCGGCGAGGCGCTGCCCGAGTTCGCCCGGCGGATCCGCGACTACGTGGACAAGGCGCAGCTCGCCGACATCCGGATTGTCGAATGCATCACCGACGCGAAGGGCAACCGCAGTCTGCCGCCCGCGCAGCAGGACGACCCCGACGCGTACACGCACGTTGTCGATCGCACGGAGGAGGGCGTCGTTATTCGCGGCGCAAAGCTGCATATCACGGGCGCCTCGCTCGCGCATGAGTTGATGGTGATTCCGACCAAGGCGATGCACAGGGGCGAAGAGAGCTACGCCATCGCGTGCATGGTGCCGGTCAACGCGCCCGGGGTTAAAATCGTCAACACCAGTTACGCGCCGCGCCACGAGGATGCACGAACCTTCCCCTTCTCCGCGCGCGTGCACATGCCGGAAGGTTTTGTAATCTTCGACGACGTCTTCGTGCCCAATGCGCGCGTGATGCTTGACGGGCAGACCGAACACGCTGCGGTGTTCGCGCACTCGCTCGGCCTCTGGGAGCGGCTGGGCGGCCTCTCCGACATGGCCGAGCAGGCGGATCAACTCGTCGGCTTTGCGCAGTTAATCGCGGAGGCAAACGGCCTGGCCGCCGTCTCTCACGTGCGCGAGAAAATCTCCGAGATGATCATCCATGCGACGCTGGTGCGCGCGACGCTCGAGGCCGCGCTCGGCAATTGCGAGATGAGCGCGGACGGGACCGCTTTTCCCAACGAGTTGTTCACCAACGCCGGCAAGTACCACGCCGCCGCGAACTACAACATGATGGTGCGGCATCTGCACGACATTTCCGGCGGATCGGTCCTCACCGCGCCCGCGGTAAGCGACCTTGAAAACGAGGCCACCGGTGCGCTGGTGCGCAAGTACATGAGCACCGGCAAGGGGGTGGACGGCGAGTATCGCCTGCGCCTGTTTCACGCGATCCGCGACTTGACCGCTGACGCTTTCGGCGGATGGCGCCAGGTGACCAACGTGCAGGCCGGCGGCGGGCTGTACGCGCAGCGCATCGTCACCCGCCGGCACTACGACCTCAACGGCGCGAAGCGCAAGGCGCTCGCGACCGCCGGGCTCGCCGGGGATCACGCAGGCGCGCCCCGCGCGGAAGACAAACGGTAGCGGCCAGCTGCGGCTGAGCAGAAGATTCAGGCGGCCGAACGTCGCGGCATCGCTTCCTGAATTCTTCGAAGCTCTTCCCAGCCGAGATACGAGGTGAACTTGTTCTCGTCGAAGAACAACACCGGGCCGTTGCAGATGAACAGATACTCGGTGTCTTCGAGCGCGGTGGTTGCCCCGTGCACCATGCCGTTGGCCTCGTAAAGGTAATCCCCGGCCTGAAGGATTCCGGTGCGCACCTGGAGCTTGCCCGACAGCACGAAGGTGTGAGCGCCGCTGAGGTGCTTGTGCGCCGGCGCCGTGTAGCCCTTGAGCCAGCGCAGCAGGACTGCCCACGCGCCGGACTCCGATCCGGTCCACAGGATCTTCATGAACGCCCGCTCGGGGTCGTCGGGCATGGGAATCCATTCCATCTGCGAAGCCCGGGTCAGCGAATCCATTATTTGGCTGTTGCACGGGCTGATGTCCTGCGGAAGCGACATGGTTCGTTCCCTCTTGTGGAATTTGGCCCCGAGAGTGGCACCTTTCACAACCACTGACAAGGCATACCGCCGGCGGCCGCGCGCCCGGGGCGGCGCAATCACGCGTGCACGCGCGCCGTTAGAGCAATTCTCTGCGATGTCCGAGGAGCGTGAGACTGGATGGTGGAGCAGAAGGGATTTGAACCCTCGACCCCCACGTTGCGAACGTGGTGCTCTCCCAGCTGAGCTACTGCCCCACCCGAGCGGAAATTCTAGGTCGAAACCACGCTTCGGAGATAGGCTCGCAACCTATCAGCGACCTCCGGCCGTTTCAATCCGAAGCCCACCTGCGCGGCGAGGAAGCCGAAGCGGTCGCCGAGGTCGTAGCGCGTGCCGATGACCTCGTAACCGTACATCGCCCGCCGCTGGCTGAGCGCACGCAGCGCGTCGGTGAGTTGGAGCTCGCCGCCCGCGCCCGGCTTGCCCGCAGCGAGCAGCTCGAAAACCTCGGGCGTCAGCACGTAGCGGCCCATGATCGCGAAGTTGCTCGGCGCCTTGGCCGGTTCCGGCTTCTCCACCATCCCATGCAGTCGGTACAGCCGCTCGCCGGCGGTGGTCGCCTCGACGATTCCGTACTTCGAGATGTCGGCATGCGCTACGCGCATCAGCGCGACCACCGGCGCGTCGCGTTCCTCGGCCACCGCGATCAGCTGGCGCAGGCAGGGCGGGTCGGCGTCGAAGATATCGTCGGGCAGGATCACCGCGAACGGTTCGTCGCCGACCGCCGCGCGCGCCTGGAGCACGGCATGGCCCAGGCCGAGCGGCCGTTCCTGAGTTGCGGGCGTGATGCGCACGGCCGGATTGGTCGCCCGCACCATCGCGAGCAGATCGTACTTGCCGCGCTCCTCAAGATGGCGCTCCAGTTCGACGGCGGGCTCGAAGTGGTCCAGCACGAGCGTGCGCCCGGGCGCGACCACGATGACGACCTCCTCGATGCCCGAAGCGACTGCCTCCTCGACCACGACCTGGATAGCCGGGCGATCGACGACCGGCAGGATCTCCTTGGGGATGACCTTGGAGGCGGGCAGCATGCGCGTGCCGAGCCCGGCCGCCACGATCACGGCTTTGCGGACTTTCATCGCGTGCCTGACTTGTGGAAGGAAGTCCGGGCGATCAGCGGGTGAAACCTTGGCGCTCGCGCGCCTCCTGCGCCGACTTGCAACTGATGCACAGCGTGGTCACCGGACGCGCCCGCAGCCGCTCGATTCCGATCTGATCCCCGCATTCCTCGCACAGGCCGTAGCTGCCGCCCTCGATGCGCGCGAAGGCTTCGTCGATCTTGCTCAGCAGCTTGCGCTCGCGATCGCGCATCCTGAGCAGGAAGGCACGGTCGGATTCGAGCGAGGCGCGATCGGTGGGGTCGGCGCAGGCCTCCTCGGACTTGGTGTTGAGCGCACCAAGCGCTCGCTCGGCTTCCTCCAGAATCTCGCGCTTGCGGTCCTCGAGCAGGCGGCGGAAAAAATTAAGCTCCCTTTGCCTCATGGACGCGGACCGCGCAGCAGAGGACTGTTATTGTAGTTCCGCCCTATTACTATGTAAACAGGGCTCGCTGTGAAGACGGCTTACTTCGACGCATTCTCGGGGCTGAGCGGCGACATGATCGTCGGCGCGATGCTGGATAGCGGCGCCGACTTCGGCGAATTGCGGGCCGCGCTCGGCGCGCTGCCGCTCGAGGGCTGGCGCGTGGCAGTGCGACGCAAAACCGTGAGCGGAATCTCCGCGCTCAAGTTCGAGGTCGAGGCCGCGCCGCTCCAGCCCGAGCGCCATTTCGACGACATCCGCGAAATCGTCGAACGCGCGACCACGCTCGAGCGCAGCGTCAAGGATCGCGCCCTTAAGATCTTCGCCGCACTCGCCGAGGCCGAAGCCAAGGTCCATCGCACGAGCCCCGCCGAGGTTCACTTCCACGAAGTCGGCGCGGTGGATGCGATCATCGACGTGGTCGGCGCCGCCTGGTGCTTCGAGCGGCTCGCGATCGGCGAGGCGTTCGTCTCCGGGTTGCCGATGGGCCGCGGCTTCGTGCGCTCGCGCCACGGCGTAATCCCGGTGCCGGCGCCCGCGACGGCCGAGCTGCTCGCCGGTTTCGAGGTGCGGATGGGCGACGGCGAAGCCGAGATGGTCACGCCGACCGGCGCCGCGATCGTGTGCGCGCTGGCGCGGCCGGCGCCAGCCGCGATGGGGCTTAGAGTCGAGCGCGTCGGCTACGGCGCCGGAACCAAAGACTTCGCCGACCGGCCCAATGTGCTGCGTTTGATGCTCGGCGAGCGCGAGCCGCAGTACGAGGCCGACGAGCTCGTCGAAATCCAGGCCAATATCGACGACCTCAATCCACAGATATACGATCACGTCGTCGAGCGGCTGCTCGAGACCGGGGCGCGCGACGTGACGCTAACGCCCACGATCATGAAGAAGGGCCGCCCCGCGATCACGGTCGCGGTGCTCGCGGAGCCCTCCGCGCGCGAGCGGATCGCCGCGGTGCTCTTCGTCGAAACCTCCACCATCGGCCTGCGCTACCATCCGGTGGCCCGGCTCAAGCTCGCGCGCGAGATCATCGAGGTGGACACCCGATGGGGTCGCGTGCGGGCCAAGCTATCGCGCGGCGGCGAGACGGTCACGGTCGCGCCGGAGTACGACGATTGCAAACGGATCGCGCGCGAAAGCAACGTTGCGCTGCGCGCGGTGCTCGAGGAGGCGCACGCGGCGGCGCGCCGGCGGATCTCCTGAGATGGCGGGCGAACGGCTGCGCGTCAACGAGATCTTCTTCAGCATCCAGGGCGAATCGACCTGGGCCGGGCGCCCGTGCGCTTTCCTGCGGCTGACCGGATGCAACCTGCGATGCGTCTGGTGCGACACCGAGTACGCCTTCTACGAGGGGCGGACGATGACGGTCGAGGAGGCCGCCGCGCGCCTGCTCGAGTACGGATGCGAGCTGGTCGAGATCACCGGCGGCGAGCCGCTGCTCCAGCCCGGCGTCTATCCGCTCGTCGCGCGCCTGCTCGCCTCCGGCCGCACGGTGCTGATCGAGACCTCGGGCGCGAGCGACGTGAGCCGGCTTGACCCGCGGGTGGTCAAGGTGATGGACCTCAAGTGCCCGGGTAGCGGCGAGTCGGCGCGCAACCTCTGGCGCAACCTCGAGTATCTGACGCCGCGCGACGAGGTGAAGTTCGTAATCGCCGACCGCGCCGACTACGAATGGGCGCGCGGCGTTATTGGCGAACACCGGCTGGCGGCGCGCGTCAACGCAGTGCTGATGGGCTGCGTGTTCGGACGGCTCGACCCGGCGCGGCTGGCCGGATGGATTCTGGCCGACCGGCTGCCGGTGCGGATGCAGCTCCAGATGCACAAACACATCTGGCCCCCGCAGGCGCGTGGGGTCTGAGCGGGACGGCCATGGCGGATCCAGGGCATCAGATAACGCCGGAACGGATACGCCAGATACGAATCGGCCTCGGCGCGGTCGCCGCACTGTTCGTGCTCTGGTGGGTCGTCGAATTCATCACCTATCCCGGCCGGGCCGGCGGCGCCGACGCTTTCGACTTCGTGCTCGCGCCGATCGCGGGGTTCGGGGGATGGCTGGTCTATCGCGCGTGGCGCGCGGCCTGTCCGCAATGCGGCAATCCGTTCTTCGTCAATCGCGGCCTGCCGCTGGGCTTTCACTTCTCGACCGAGTGCCCATACTGCGCCTTCGACCTCAGCGACCTCGGCGAGCCGCCCGCGCCCTGAACGATCGCGCCGAAGTGCGACTTTGATCCGACGGCGGCTTGCGGCTAGGCTTGAGCGCATGCCCCCGGGACCCTTGCTCACCGACGTTCTGCCCGATCTGGTCGAGGAGATCGCGTTTCTGCTGCGCGAGCGTGGCGCCGAACCGCTCGGCGAGCAGCTCCGCACGCTGCGCATCGAGTCGATCTGCGACTGCGGCGACGACAACTGCGCCAGCTTCGCCACCGCCGCCGAGGTCAAGGTGGCGAGCACGGTCGAGCTCCCCGCGATGGAAGGCTTTCTGATCGTCGATCTCAACGCGGCGAGCGAGATCTGCTTCATCGAGGTGCTCCATCGGCCCGACGTGAAGTACCTGCTCGAAGAGCACTACCCGGCGTCGTAGGCGCGGCGGAGTGGCTGCGATGCGGATTTTCCTGGCCGGAGCGACGGGAGCGGTGGGACGCCGGATGCTGCCGCTGCTGCGGCGCGCAGGCCACGACGTCGCCGGCACAACGCGCTCGCAAGCGAAGGCGCAAAGCCTGCGCGCCGCCGGGATCGAGCCGGTGGTCGTCGATGTCTATGACGCCGACGCACTTTGCGCGGCGGTAGCGGCGGCGCGGCCCGACGTCATCGTCCATCAGTTAACCGACCTGCCTGCTGCTCTTAAGGCTGAGTTGATGGCTGAGGGGCTGATGCGCAACGCGCGACTGCGGATAGAGGGGACGCGCAACCTTGTCGAGGCGGCGCTGCGGGCGGGTGTGCGCCGGATGGTCGCGCAGAGTATCGCGTTCGTCTATGCGCCGGGCCCCGAACCGCATGCGGAGAGCCACCCGCTCCTACGGGGCGCCGAAGGCGTGATGCACGCGACGATGGAGGGCGTGACCACTCTTGAGCGGCTGACCACCGCGACGCCGGGACTCGGCGGCCTGGTCCTGCGCTACGGGATGTTCTACGGGCCGGGCACCGGATTCGACGCCCCGCCCCGGCGGCCCGGGGTGCACGTCGATGCGGCGGCGTGGGCGGCGGTGCTCGCGCTCGAGCGCGGCGGGCCCGGGGTCTACAACGTCGCCGACGACGACGGCGCGGTTTCGATCGCCAAGGCGCGCCGCGAGTTGGGCTGGGATCCCGCTTTCAGGCTCGACAACGCCGTCGGCTGACCAGGGCGAGTGCGATCACGCTATCCTAGTCCACTTCGACGCTTGCGCGGCCGCGAATTACGACGCTGAGCTTTCCGCGCGCGACATCGTCGGGCACGCGGAAGACCACGACGTAGGTGCCGGAGCCGCCGCCGGCCAACTCGCCACCGCTGCCGTCGCCCGAAGCTCCGATCATGCGCTCCATCCTGAGCGCGTAAGTTGCGGGCAGATCGACGTCGTACCGTGTGCGATCGGCGGTCACCAGGCGCAGCGTCAGGGGATTCACCGCAATGTAGTTCGTGCCGTGGTTGACAACAGTGTGAGTGATCAAGACGAAGCGGGCGCCGCGCCCCGGCTCCATCGTTGGTAGGCTTCGGCCTTTGCCCTAAAAGAGCAAAAACCCCGCCAACCGGACACCGGCTGATGGCACAGGCACGGAGGGCTGAAAACGACGGCGCGGGGCCCGAGCGGGCCCCGCGCCTGTAGTCTTTCGGAGACAGTCCGGCCGGAACGAAGCGTCCGCTTCGGGTCCGTCCGAGGCGGTGTGGAAGCTACTTTTCCTGAATCGTATTCAGGTACTGGAGCAGCAATTGGATGCGCTGGCTCGCGATGGTCGGCGCCGGGTTGCTGCCTGCCGCGCGCGCCGCCTCACCGAAGCGCTCGCCCCAGATGGGCATGTCACGGGTGCCGTGTGCAGCAACTTCCTCGCGACCGTCGATTATGCGGGCAATGCGCGGGGCGGGGAACGTGCCGTTGTTATTCTTGGACAGCACGGTCAGATCCGCCGGCTTCTTGGTCAGCATCGTGGCGTACGGCCCGTCGCCCTTGCCGTCCTTGCCGTGGCAAACCGCGCAGTCCCTCATGTAGGTGCCTCTGCCGGCCGGATAACCCAGCCTCTGCTGGGCGGCCGCCGTGCCCGGCAGCAACGCCATTCCGGCGGAGATCATCAACCCCAGCGCAAGACAGTCGGTCAGATGCCCCAACCTGCTTCTCATTAGCTCTCCTCCCTTCGCGGTTCCTCTCCACTCTCCATCGCGTCGATACTGCTAGGCAGACGGTTAAGTTATGCCGACGAAACCACAGCCAAAATCAGCGGCAGACGACCTTTACCCTAAGTGCGTGTGGCAAACAAGCCGCTGCCTTGGGGGATTTCTCCACCTCGGCGGCGTCCAGCGACGTCGGAGGCGGGCGCGCCGGGAGCGCGTTTGGCGGGCGCGCCGGACGGATGGGGGCCTATCCGAGCGCGCTTGCGGGCTGGACGCCCGGACGAAAGGAGGCGGCGAACTCGACCACCTCGGCGGCGACGCGCTCCTTCTCGCTATCCACCGTGATCACGTGGAAGCTTTTGTCGAGATAGATCGCGCGCTTCTGCAAGCTCCCCAAATGGGCGAGGACGAATTCGACGTTTTTGTCGGCCGGGCAGACGTGGTCCTGACGGCTATGGATGATCAGCGCCGGCTGCGTCACACGGCCAAGTCGCGCGCGCACGCCGGCGGAGAGATCGAGCAACTCGAACACCGCGCTCAGCGGCATCAGCGGCGTCGAAGGATGCACGCTGCGGGCGGCATCGTCGTGGATGTCGGCGCCGGCGCAGCGCAGATAGATGCGGCTGGCGAACGGACCCAGCGCGCGCACCGCGCGCAGCGCCGCTCGTATCCACAGCGGCAAGAAAAAGGCCGGCGACAGCATCACGACCCCGGCCACGGCTTCGCGCTGATCCGCCGCCAGGCGCGCCGCCAGCACGCCGCCCATCGAGAGTCCGATAACGACGTTGGGATCGCCGAACTGGCGCAGCCGCTCGAAGCCCTCGACCACGCTCTCGTACCATTGCGCGTGTGTCGCCGCGCCGAGGTCCTGTGGCTCGGCCGCGTGACCGGCCAGCCGCACGCCGCACACCCGCACTCCGGCGGCAGCGAGCCGTTCGCCCAAAAAGCGCATCTCGTAAGGCGTGCCGCTGAGCCCATGGACGAGCAGGGCGCTCACGCCCGCGCCGGGAAAGAAAAACTCACGGGTATCGACCGTCGAGCGGGTTGGGTGAGGATCGTCGTCGGACGAATTACTCATTGACTGCGTCGGGCTTTGCACCCTCTCACTCATTTTGTTCTGCGCGAAAGCCGGGGCGAGCCGCCGCTTACATCGAGGATTCAGTGGGTTGGCCGATGAGGTCCGGATGGACCGTGATCTGGGCGCGCGCACGCAGGTTCTGGACGAAGCTGGCCCACGCCCGCATCTGGCGCTCCTTGCGCAGCCGTTCGATGAACGAATCCTTTGCCTGTTTCCATTGCGCGTCGTCGGGCTCAGCCCGTTTCTGCACCTCGAAGACGTAGGCGTTGCCGTCCAGCGCGAGCGGGTGTCCGACCAGGCCGGGAACCGTCGGCTCGAGCGCGGCCGCCTCGACCGCGTCGGAAAAGGCGCCGATCGTCGGTATCGAGCCCTCGGCGCGCGAGAAATCACCGGTCGTCCGGACCTGCAATTTGAGTTCGGCGGCGACCTTGTCGAAATCGGCAGGGGCTTTGACCTGCTTGATGAAGGCTGCAGCCTGCTCCTGCGCTTTGGCCTCAGCCATCTCGCGCACCAATGCCGCACGCACTTTGCTCTGGACGTCGGCGAGCTTGGGAATGTAGCTAGGCGCACGCGCGATGAGCTTGACCAGGAAAGACGCGTTGCGGCCGTTGATCACGCGCACGTCGTTGGGGTTCAGCTTGAATGCCTCCTGCATCACGCGCGGGTCGTCTATCTCCGGGGTGTGCTGGTCGATGGCGAGATATGGCGTGCGGATAACGTTGAGGCCGCGCTTCTCGGCCAGCTGAGCCATCCCCTTGCCGTCCAGCGCGGCGGCGAGGTCCTGGTCGATGGCTTGATGGGCCGCCTCGGCGCCTTCGCGATGGCGCAGGCCCTCGATAATCTTCGGCCGCGCCTCCTCCAGCGTGTCAACGTGGGCGAGCTTGTGGTCTTCGACCTCGATGACGTGGAAACCGAACTGGGTCTCCGCAATGGTCATCTCGCCCGGCCGCAGTCTGAAGGCGGCCTCGGCGAACGGCTTGACCATCTCGCCCTGCGAGAAGTAACCGAGCTCGCCGCCGTTGTTTTTGGAGCCCGGATCGTCCGAGTATTGTCGGGCAAGCTTGGCGAAATCGGCGCCCGCCTTGAGCTGCTTGAGGATGTCCTCAGCCTTGGCTCTGGCGGCCTGCTTCTGTTGGGGCGCGGCGTTGGCGGGCACGGCGATCAGGATATGGCGCGCGCGGACCTGTTCGGGATGGGTGAAATTCTGATCCCGGTAGCGCTTGTAGTAGTCCTCAATTTCCTTGTCCGAGGGGTTGAACTTGGCGCCCATCTGGTCGGGATCGTAGCGGATGAAGTCGAACTGAATCCGCTCGGGCTCGCGGAACTGCTCGCGATGCTGGTTGTAGTAGTCCTCAACCTGCTTCTGGGTCGGCGTCATCGAAGGAACGAAGCCGGAGTAAGGGATTTCGACGTAGGCCAGCGCCAGCTTGAGATTGAGCCGGTCGTACTCCTGGTGCGCCTCGGAGTCGCTGATTTCGACGCTCTGGCTGACCATCCGCCGCATCAGCTCTTGGAGCAACTGAAGGCGGGTGTCGGCTTCGTATTCGGCCGGGTGCAAGCCGTTTGCGCGCAGCACCTGCTGGTAGGCCTGGAAGTCGAAGCGGCCACCGACCTGGAAGGCGGCCTGCGACGCGATCGCCTGCTCCAATTGAGCGTCGCCGATCTTAAGCCCCAAACGATGGGCTTCATCGAGCACAAGTTGCTGATCGATGAGCTGGTCGAGAGCCTCCTGGCGGACGTTGAAGCGAGCCAGCACTTGCGCCGCCTCGGCGCCGTAGACCTGCTGGAGACGGCGGCGAATCTGCTCGGCCTCGTGCTCAACGTCCTTGGACAGGATCTGATGGCCATCCACGGTGGCCACCGGCTTGATGCGGGTGAAGAAGCCGGTGCCGACGCCCCAGAACGCGAAAACGGCGATGAGCGCAATCACGATCGCGCGGATCGTCCACGAATAGGCGTGCTTGCGCATCAGGTCGAGCATTACGCACCAATCATATTTCGCTATTTTCTGCCGCGCAATTCGGTCAGCGCCTTGCCTCAGCAGATGCGCGTCTGTTAACTTTCTTGGTGGTTTCGGGCACGCAAAAATCAATCTTTGCCGCGCGAAGCCCGGAGCCCCAAGGGCGGACGTGAGGGCGGTGCGGAGGCCCGGAGGCGGGGAGACGGACCGGGCGGGCAGGGGGGCGATTCGGTGGTATTCAATTCAATCTTCGGTTGGTTCTCCAACGATCTCGCCATCGACCTCGGCACGGCCAACACGCTCATCTACGTCAAGGGCGAAGGCATCGTGTGCAACGAGCCTTCAGTGGTCGCGGTGCAGAAGGACTCCCGCGGCGCGCGCCGCGTGCTCGCCATCGGCGCCGAGGCCAAGAAGATGCTGGGGCGCACGCCGGGCTCGATCGTCGCGATCCGTCCGCTCAAGGACGGCGTGATCGCCGATTTCGAGATCACCGAGAACATGCTTCGCCACTTCATCCAGAAGACCCACAACCGCAAGTTTCTCGCCCGCCCGCGCATCGTGATTTGCGTCCCCTTCGGCATTACCGCGGTCGAGAAGCGCGCGGTGCGCGAGTCGGCCGAGGCGGCCGGAGCCCACGAAGTCTATCTGATCGAAGAACCGATGGCGGCGGCGATCGGCGCCGGGCTGCCGATCACCGAGCCTTCCGGCAACATGATCGTCGATATCGGTGGCGGCACCACCGAGGTCGCGGTGATCTCGCTCGCCGGCGTGGTGTTCTCGCGCTCGGTGCGGGTGGCCGGCGACAAGATGGACGAGGCGATCATCCATCACATCAAGCGCAAGTACAACCTGCTCATCGGCGAGCGCACCGCCGAGCTGATTAAGATCACCATCGGCTCGGCCTACCCGGGCAACGAGATCCAGACCATGGAGATCAAGGGGCGCGACCTGGTGGCGGGTGTGCCCAAGATCATCGAGATTACCGACGAGGAGATCCGCGAGGCGCTGATGGAGCCGGTCCATCAGGTGGTCGAGTCGGTCCGCATCGCGCTCGAGCGCACGCCGCCCGAGCTCGCCTCCGACATCGTGGACAAGGGAATCGTGCTGGCCGGCGGCGGCGCCCTGCTGCGCAACCTCGACGTCCTGCTGCGCGAGGAAACCGGGTTGCCGGTCACGCTGGCCGACGACCCGCTGACCGCGGTCGTCATGGGCGCGGGCAAGGCGCTCGACGAAATCTCGCTGCTGCGCGACGTGACGGTGGACTGACGCGAGCGGACGATGGCGTCCTGACGCATCGCCGAAGCGCAATGCGGTGAAAAACTACTTCCTGTGGCGCAACCGCGTTCCGCTGCTGGGCGCGGCCCTGCTGCTGCTCTCGATACACCTTCTGTGGAGCGGAGTGCGTCCCGACCAGCGCGCGGCCCGGCCGCGCGGGCTGGTGATGGCAGCGCTGGCGCCGGTGCAGACGGCGATCTCGCGCATGGCCGGCGGCGCGGACGGCATCTTCCATGACTACTTCGACCTCGTCGGCGTACGCCAAGAGAACCTGCGGTTGCGCGCCGCGCTCGCCCGCGAACAGGCGCAGCAGGCGCGGCTGGCCGAGCTGGAGGCCGAAAACCGCCACCTCAGCGACCTGCTCGAACTCAAGCAGGCGCTCGCGCTCAAGGCGGCGGCGGCCAACGTGATCGGCGCTGACGCCTCGGGTCTGGCGCGCAGCCTGGTGCTCGAAGGCGGCGCGGACCAGGGCTTCTCTCCCGGGATGGCGGTGCTGTCGACCGCAGGCGTGGTCGGCAAGATCATCGCGGTCGGGCCGAGCTCCTCGCGCGTGCTGCTGATAGACGACCATAACTCGGCGCTCGACGCCTTCGATCAGCGCAGCCGCGTGCGCGGCATCATCGCCGGCGTGGTCGAGGACGGGCTGGTGATGAAGTACGTCGACCGCTCGGAGGATGTTAAAGCTGGGGATACAATTGTCACGTCGGGCCTGGACGGGATCTTTCCCCGCGGGCTGCTGGTCGGCGAGGTTACCGCGGTGCGACGCGAAGGGCCGGGCTTGTTCCTGACCGTCGAGGTCGCGCCGGCGGCCGATTTTCACAACCTCGAGCAGGTGCTGGTGGTGACCCAGCGGATTCCCGAACCGCCGCCGGTGATGCCCAGGGGTTGAGAGGTTCGTGCGCTTGGTCGCGCTGTTCGCCGCTCTGACCTTCGTTGCCTTGGCGCTTCAAACCACCGCCGCGCGCTGGCTGCCGCTGAGTGCGCTGGTCCCCGACTTCGTGCTGATCCTCGCCGTGGACCTCGGCCTGCGCCATCGCCGGGCGCTTGCGCTGGTGATGGCGTTCGCGATGGGCTATGCGATGGACGCGTTTTCGGGCGCCCAGCTCGGAGTCAACACCTTTGTGGTAACCTTTGTCTTCCTGATGGCCTACGAGGTGGGCGCGCATACGACAGCCGTCGGAGCGCGGGCCGGCGCGGTGCTGGTCTTCCTCGCGGTGCTGGTTCAGAACCTGGGCGGCTATCTGATCGATAGTCAGTTTCGGGCGCCGGCCCAGCTTGGGATGCTGCTGCCCGGGGCGCTGCTCCAGGCGGCGCTGACCGCGCTTGTGGCGCCACCCGTTTTTGCCTTGATCGCGCGGCTACGCGTGGCGATCGGGCTCAGCCAGCCCCGGCGGCGCGCGCGCGGCTACGCCGCACGAGGGATGTAAGCGTGGCGCGCTGGCACTACTACCGCAGCAAGGCGCAGCGCGCGGTTCCCCGTTTAGAGCCGCGGCTGGCCGCGCTCTCGGTGGTGGTGGCGGCGGTGCTGGCGGTGATGACAGTACGGCTGTACTACCTGCAAATCATCCGCCACAAGGAATACGTCCAGCTCGCCGACCGCAACCGAATCCGCATCCACCGCTTGCCCGCGCTGCGCGGTTTGGTCTTCGACACCCGCCACCGCCCACTGGTTGACACGCGGCCGTCGTTCGAGGCGGTGATGGTTCCCGAGGACGTACGCGACGTCAAGCAGACCGTCGCGCGGCTGGAGAATTACCTCGGCCAGGACAATGTCGCGGAAAAACTCAGCGAGGCCGAGGACGACGGGCGTCCGCCCTTCGATCCGGTCACGGTCGAAGAGCATCTTGATTGGCGCCAGGTCGTCGCGCTCGAAACCCATCAGCTCCAGCTGCCGGGCGTCAGCCTCGAAGTCCTGCCGCAGCGCCATTATATCTACGGCTCGGTCGCGGCCCATATGCTGGGCTACGTGGGCGAGGTCACGCTGAGCGACCTCAATCATATGCCGAACTATCGGATGGGGGACGAAATCGGCAAGTTCGGCCTCGAACGGGTCTTCGAGGGCAGGCTGCGCGGCCAGGCGGGCGGACAGGAGATCGAGGTCGATTCGGTCGGCCGCCGCCTGCGGCTGCTGCGCGAGATTCCGGAAACGCCCGGCGACAGCGTCGTACTCAGCATCGATCTCGACGTGCAGGAGGCGGCCGAGAAGGCGATGGGCGGCCAGTCGGGCGCGCTGGTCGCGGTCGACCCCAATACCGGCTACGTCATCGCGATGGTTTCGCATCCGAGCTTCGACCCCAACGTCTTCTCCAACGGGATAACGCCGGTGCAGTGGCGCGCGCTGACCACCGACGCCAACCATCCGCTGGAGAACCGCGCGATCCAGGGCATCTATCCCCCGGGCTCGACCTTCAAGCTGGTCGATGCGATCGCGGCGATGGAAGAGCACACGCTGACGCCGGAGACCACCTACTACTGTCCGGGCGGGCTATGGTACGGCAACCGCGAGTACCATTGCTGGCGCAAGCAGGGCCACGGCACGCTTTCGGTCCATCGCGCGATCGTCGCCTCGTGCGACGTGTTCTTCTACCAGGTCGGCATCCGCCTCGGCATCGACCGCCTCGCCCGGTGGGCGCATGCGCTCGGGCTGGGTGAAAAGACCGGGATCGACCTCGACCATGAGCGCGCCGGCATCATCCCCTCCTCGCTGTGGAAGGAGCAGCGGTTCCATCAGCGATGGTACCCGGCGGAGACGCTGTCGGTTGCGATCGGGCAGGGCTACGTCGCGGTGACGCCGTTGCAGATGGCGATGCTGGCGGCCGAGATCGCCAACGGCGGCGTGCGCTACAAACCGCAGTACGTCAAGGAGATCGAGGCGCTTGACGGTTCGGCGGTCAAACGCTTTGCGCCGGTGGTCGCACGACGCCTGGCGATCGATCCCGAGGTGCTCGACATAGTGCGCGACGCGATGTGCGACGTGGTCAACGGCCCCGGCGGCACCGGCCACGCCGCCCACCTCGACGGCATCGAAGTCTGCGGCAAGACCGGCACCGCGCAGGTGGTCAAGGAGGCGGGCAACGCCCGCATTCCCGAGGACAAGCAGCCGCTCAAGTATCGCGACCACGCATGGTTCATCGCCTACGCGCCCGCCAACCATCCGCAGATCGCGATCGCCTGCGTGATCGAGCATGGCGGCCATGGCGGCAGCTCGGCGGCTCCGGTCGTGCACGACGTGCTCCAGAAGTTCTTCCAGCTCTATCCGCCCGGCGGCGGCCGTCCGGCGGCGCCGGCGCCGGCCGCACCGCCGGCTCCGCAGGGGCCGCCCCCGGGTTCGATCGCGGCGCGGTAGGATCATTCGCAATGGCGTTGGATCGGCGGCTGGTCTATCACTTCGACTGGACCCTGTTTACGATGGCGCTCGGGCTGGCCGCGCTCGGCCTGCTTAGCGTGCTGAGCGCGACCTGGGGCGCGCCGCGCCAACACGGGCTGGACCCGCTGGTGGTGCGCCAGCTCATCTGGATCGGGGTAGGGACGGCGCTGATGACGGCGGCGGCGGTCTTCGACTACCGCGCGCTCGCTACCTACGCCTACCCGCTTTATGCGGGAACGATCGTGCTGCTGGGCGCGGTGATGGCGGCGGGGCACGCGAGCGGCGGCTCGCGGCGCTGGCTCAACCTGGGCTTCTTCAAGCTCGAACCCTCGGAGCTGGCCAAGCTCGCGCTGGTACTGGTGATCGTGCGCTATCTGCGCGAGGAGCCGCCGCGCGGTGGCTTCAGCTTCCGCCAGATGATTATCCCGGCGCTTCTGCTCGGTGTGCCCACCGCGCTGGTGCTCAAGCAGCCCGACCTCGGCACCGCGATCATCCTGGTGCTGGCCAGCGGGACGCTGATCTTCGTTGGCGGACTCAACGGGCGGGTGCTGATTGCGGCGATGCTGGCGGCGGCGCTGGCGGCGCCCGCCGGATGGCATTTCCTCAAGCCCTACCAGAAGCAGCGCCTGGTGAGCTTCCTCAACCCGCAATCGGATCCGCTGGGTGCCGGCTATCACATAATCCAGTCCGAAATCGCGATCGGCGCCGGGGGCGCGTGGGGTAAGGGCTTCCTCAAGGGCACCCAGGCGCGGCTGAATTTCCTGCCCGAGCAGACCACCGACTTCATCTTTGCCGTCTTCGCAGAGGAGTTCGGCTTTGCGGGTTCGATCCTGCTGATGGCGTTATATGCGGGGGTGGTTGCGCGCGGGCTGTGGATCGCGCGCCACGCGCGCGACCGCTTCGGCGTGCTGCTGGCGGTTGGCCTGACGGCGGTCGTTTTTTGGCAGGTCGTGATCAATATCGGGATGGCGAGCGGAATGCTGCCGGTGGTGGGTATCCCGTTGCCGATGGTCAGTTACGGCGGCTCGTCGCTGATCGCGATGATGGCCGCGATGGGGGTGCTGATCAGCATCAACACCCGCCGCTATCTGTTCTGAGGCGCCGGTAGCTGGCGGGCCGCGGCGGCGCTATATAGGTCTGTTCAAGGGGTGCGCGCGACGCGCCCGGTCTTTTGAGGGTGCATCCAACGATGGCGAGCAAGGGCAGCAAATCGCAACCGCCCGCGACATTATCCGCTCCGATTGACCGCGAGATTTACGAGGTTCACCGCCGCTTCATCGAGGTGATGGAAGGCGAGCGGCTCGGCGCCATCAGCGCCGAGACCAAGCAGCACTACCTGCGCATCATGCGCTCGCTGGCCGAGAAGCTGGCGATCCCGACCAAGCCGCTTTCCGAGATCGTCGGCGAGATCATGTCCGAGGCGGCGCCGCTGCTGTTCCAGGCGATGCAGCGCTGAGGGGCAGACGCCGCAGCTTCACGCCGCCGCGGCACGCGCGACGCTGTTGGCACAGCCCGCGCGCAGCCGCCGCGATCGGCCCGGAATCTACGCGCCGCCTACGCGCCGAGGTCGTAGGCGCTTTCGTCGTGCTCGCTGAGGTCGAGCCCCATCACTTCGGCCTCGTCGCTCACCCGCAGTCCGACCAGCGCTTCGGTTAGCTTGAGCAGGATCAGGCTGCCGACGAAAGCGAACGAGATGCTGGCGGCGACCGCTACCAACTGCACCAGCAACTGACCCGGGTTGCCGAAGAACAGGCCGTTGGCGCCCGCCGAATTGACCGCGCTGCTGGCGAACAGCCCGGTCGCGAGCGCACCCCAGGTGCCGCCGACGCCGTGCACGCCGACCACGTCCAGCGCGTCGTCGTAACCCAACCGCGGCTTCATCCGCACCGCAAGGTAGCAGACCACGCCGGCCACGGCGCCGATGATGATCGACGACATCGGACCGACGTAACCCGACGCCGGGGTGATCGCGACCAGCCCGGCGACCACGCCGCTCGCCACGCCGAGCGTCGTCGGCTTGCCGACGATGAGCCACTCTGCCACTACCCATCCGAGCGCTGCGGCGGCGGCGCCCAGATGCGTCGCGATGAAGGCCGACACCGCGAGGCCGTTGGCGGCGACCGCGCTGCCGGCGTTGAAGCCGAACCATCCGACCCACAGCAGTCCGGCGCCGGTCAGGGTCAAGGTCAGGTTATGCGGCGGCATCGGCTCGCGCAGATAGCCGCGCCGCCTTCCGATCACCAGCACCGCGGCCAGCGCCGAGGTGCCCGAGGAGATATGTACGACGGTGCCGCCGGCAAAGTCCAGTGCGCCCAGCTTGTGCAGCCATCCATCCACGCCCCATACCCAATGCGCCAGCGGGTCGTAGATTAGCGTCATCCAGAGCAGGCTGAAGACCAGAAAGCCCTTGAAGGAGATGCGTTCGGCGAAGGCGCCGGTGATCAGCGCCGGCGTGATCACCGCGAACATGCATTGAAAGACCATGTAGGCCTGATGCGGGATGGTGGCCGCGTAGTCGGGATAAGGCTGGCTGGCGCTCACCGCGCGCAGTCCGATCCAGTGCAGGCTGCCAATCAGCGCGCTGCCGGGCGAAAACGCCAGACTGTAGCCGAAAAGCACCCATTGGACCGAAACCAGCGCCGCCAGGATGAAGCTTTGCATCAGGACCGCGAGCACGTTCTTGCGCCGCACCATCCCGCCGTAGAACAGCGCCAGCCCCGGCGCGGTCATCAACAGCACCAGGGCCGCCGAGGTCAGCACCCAGGCGGTGTCGCCGGTGTTGATCGCCGGCGCCTCCGCAGCGTGGGCGGGGACGGCGAGCAGCAGGGCTGTTGATGCGGCTCCTGCCAGACAAGCAATCTGCCTCGTGCGCGGCATCGCGAATTCCTCCTACTCCCAGATGTCTTGTCGGCGCGCAAAAAAAGCGTGCGGGCCGGGCGCGGCGCGGCATCCCCTGTGCCTGCGATTTGGGCAAATGCGGCAGATTCGGGGACGGCTGTTGGGCAAACTTTGTGACAGAACGGCGTGCTTGGGACAAGACGCACAGTGCGGCAGCGAGATGCGCGGACGCCGCAGCGCACGCCGAGAGGGATGCGCCGGTCCGCACTCAGCCTTTGGGCAGTTGCAGAATGCGCTCGCCAATCATGTTCTTCTGCACCGCCGAGGTCCCGCCCGCGATCGTCATGCTCTCGCTGTACAGGATGCGCCGCAGCCAGTCGCCCTCGGGCGCGAACGGCGAGCGCCGCTCGAGCATCGCGAATCCCCCAAGCAGCCGCGCCGAAAACTTGATCATGCGCTGATTGAGCTCGGTCGAGACCAGCTTGCCAATCGAGCTCTCGGGCCCCGGCAGCTGGCCCTTGAGCCGGCGAGTCAGCGCGCGCAGGCCGTTGTATTTCTTGGCTGCAACCTCGATCGCGAACTGCGCGAGGGCCTGGCGGATCTCGTCATCCTCGGCCGCTGGCCGCCCGTCGATCAGCGCTCCGCGCGCGATCTCGACCAGCTGCGCGAGCGTCTGCTCGCTGCCGCCGAGCGTCTCGCTGATCCCGAAGCGCTCGTGCATCAGGGTGGAGACCAGCACTTGCCATCCTTGGTTGAGCGGGCCGAGCAGGTTCTCCTTGGGTACCCGCACGTCCTCGAAGAAGATTTCGTTGAACTCGGAGTCGCCGGAGATCTGTTTGAGCGGGCGCACGTTGACTCCGGGCGATTTCATATCCACCAGCAAACAGCTCAATCCCTTGTGCTTGGGCACCTCGGGGTCGGTGCGCACGAAGAGCTGGCAGAAGTGCGAGCGATGGGCGATCGTCGTCCACACCTTCTGGCCGTTGACGATGAAGTAATCGCCGTCGAGGGTGGCGCGAGTCTGGAGCGCGGCGAGGTCGGAGCCGGCGGACGGTTCCGACATCCCCTCGCACCAGATTTCCTCGGCGCTGAGGATCTTCTGGAGGTAGCGCTGTTTCTGCGCCTCGGTGCCCCATTGCATCAGAGCCGGCCCGGTCATGATTACGCCGAGCACGTTGCATCCCATCGGCAGGTTGAGCCGCGCGAGCTCCTGCTGGAAGATGACCTGCTCGACGAAAGTTGCCGCACGCCCGCCGTACTCTTTGGGCCAGGTCAATCCTGCCCAGCCGCCGTCGTAGAGCTTTCGGTGCCAGGCCCGGAGGCGCTCCCACAGGAAGTCCTCGTCGGCGCGTTCCTTTTCCTCTGCGCTCAGCGGCGGTGGTTGATTGGCCTCCAGCCATCGCCGGACCTCCATCCGGTAGGCTTCCTGCTCGGGCGTGTAGGTGAAATCCATCGTGCTCGGATGCTCCCTGTCGGCGTCGATGACGATCGTACGGGATGCTAGCCGACCCGCCGCCCCGACGGTAGGGGCGACTCGGGCGAAGCTGCGCCGCGTGCGGGTCCAACAGCCTCGGTCCCCTGATCTGGCGCGTGCGGAGTTCGTTTTTTCTCAAGCCGCACTGATGACCGCGCCGGCTGGCGCCGGCGTCGATGCGAGCATGAACGGCAGCGGCCCCGTCAACTCGATGTCGCCTTTGGCGATGACAGTTTCGAGCGCACGAGCCTCCGCGGCCGGTACGGAGCGCGACTCGCGCAGCACTTCGAGCACGTCGGCGAGGTTGCGCTGGGCCTCGCCGCGCGTACGGCCCTGCGAATGAACATCGAGATAAACCACTTGCCCTTCTTGCGGATCCGGGCCGGGAGCTCGAATTCCATCGCGATCCGCATGTGCGATCCTTTTCCCGTGCGGTATCCTGCTATGCAAGCCGATCATGGTCGAGCAATCACAACAGGCGGGCCACTATGAGACCAAGCAGCTCGCCTCCAGGATTCCGCTGCTCTCCTGGAGCCATCGCGCGCGTTTTGCGCTCGCGCGCCGGCTCGTCGCCCCGTACGCGGGCCGCCGCCTGCTCGACTATGGATGCGGTGATGGAGCTTTCCTGTCCGCGGTGCGCGACCTGTTTCCCGACGCCGTCGGTACCGGAACCGACGCAAACGAGCTCGCGGACTGCCGCAAGCGCTACGCCGCAACCGGACTGCGCTTCGTGCTTACCGCCGAGCTGGCCCCGGTCGAGCATGCGGGCGCCTACGATGTCGTCACCTGCATGGAGGTGCTTGAGCATTGCGTTGGCGGCGTGGTGGACGCGGTGCTGGCCGAGCTGGCGCGGCTGGTGTCGCCCTCGGGCCTGGTTGTTATCAGCGTGCCGATCGAGATCGGCCCGTCGCTGATCGCCAAGCAGATCATTCGCAAGATCGCGGGCCTGCGGATCTATGATTACAAACTGAACGAGCGCTACAGCGTGGGCGAGCTGTGGCGGATGCTGACCGCGCGCGAGACGACCGCGATCGAGCGGCCCGTTTACCTGTCTGCGGGCGGAGGATTCCACGGGCACAAGGGTTTCAACTGGCGCGCGATGCGGCGGCGGATTCGCCAGACGCTCGCGGTGCAGCGGACGATGTTCTCGCCGCTGGGGTTTCCCGGTGGTTTTGCCAGCAGCCAGGCGTGGTTTTTGTGCAGGCGTCTACCACAGGCATGAATGCGGCGAGCGCCTTTTCCTACGCCTGCAACCGATGCGGCCTGTGCTGCCGCGACAAGGTCATCACGCTCGCTCCCTACGACCTTATTCGGCTCGCGCGCGCTGCCGGAATTACGACCGCTCAGGCGCGGGCGCGCTACACCGCGCGGCGCGGCTCGCTGCTGCGCTTCGCTCCGGGCGGAGGCTGCTCGGCGCTCGAAGGTGCACGCTGCACGGTCCATCGCGGACGCCCGCTCGCCTGTCGTCTCTATCCTCTGGGCTTGGAGCGCAAGCCCTTGCGCGACGGCAGCGGGCTGGCCGAGCACTTCGTGCGACTCGAACCGGCGGCGGGCTCGCGCGGCGTCTATGGCGAGGCCGGCACGACAGCGGAGTTTCTCGCCGAGCAGGAAGTTGCGCCCTACCTCGACGCCGGCGCGCGCTACCATGCGCTGGCCGCCGACCTTGGCCGCCGGGTCGATGAGCTGGTCGATTTCGAGAAGGTCGAGCCGCGCGAGTTCTGGCGGTGCGCAGTGCGCGAGGCGCTCGCCGAGTCGAACTACGACCCCAATCCGCTCATCGACGCGCTATTCGATCCGGACGGCCTCGGATGTGCCCGCGCCGACCCGGCGCAGACGGTCGAAGCGCATCTGGCGTCGCTGCGCATTATGGCGGACGCACAGCGCGACGGTGCGTGCGTTGCCGCGGCGGCGATGATGCTGTCGGCGAGTCTCGGCTACGTCGGCGGCGGCACCGGCGGTGGCGGCGGCGGCGCCTGCTTGACCCGGGCGTCGATCTGAATGGCGGCGCCGCGGGCGAAGCCGAGCAGGATTTCGCGATCGGTCTCGATGCCGCCGCCCTCGACGTTCTGCGCGTCGTCGAAGCTGCCGCGCGGGTGGCCGTTCTTCATGTCGGTGAAGCTGACGTTGAGTGTGATCTGGGTCGCGCCGCGGCCGCCCGAGGACGCGTCGGGCTGGTAAACCTTGAGCGCGCACTTTATCAGCAGCGGCTGGGCCTCCGCCGGCGCGCTGGCGACGATATTGTAGCCGCGGCTCTTAAGCTCGGCGGCGATTCCCTGGCCGATAACCAGCGCCGCCTCGGCACCGGCTGGATTGCCGCTGTCGTTGACGACCGGCGGCAGCTCGAACGTCGTGTACGCCGCCATCGGGATGTCCGGCGGTTCGGGCGGTGGCTTGGGCTGGGTGGCGCACGCCCAAAACATAAGCGGCATCAACACCGCCAGTGCGAGCCGCGCTGCGATACGCGGCGCGCTGCGGGCCGCCTCCGCTCCCGCATGGTTGGTCATTCGATGTCCCGGCGGCCGGGCCGCTGCGGCCGTTGTTCCCGTTCCCACTCTCCTTCGCCCCCCTTTCCGCCCTTTCCGGGTTCGCTCGCGCCCGGTTCCGGTCGCACTTCCATCCCGCTTTCCCCGCCCTGCTCCTCTTCTTCTTCGGGCCCTTCTTCCGGTACCCGGGCGCGGGCGTTTGGATGCGCGCCTGTGCGCGCCGCCGGTGCCGCCGCGGTCGGCGAGGGCACGGGCGCCGCGGGTGTCGGCGTCGGTGGATGGTCGGCGCCGAGGTCGTGGAGAATCTGCCGGGCATGCACCGCCGGATCGACGGCGGCATACACCTTCAGGATGCGCCCGTCCTCGCCGATGACGTAGGTCACGCGGCGATCGAGCCCGAGAATCGGGATGCCGTTGTCGGCGCCGTAGGCGCGGGCGATTTTGTGATCCGGATCGAGCAGCAGCGGAAAGGGCAGTCCGTATTTGCGGATGAACGCCTTGTGCGACTCGGCGCTGTCGGTGCTGCATCCGAGGACCGAGATTCCCGCCGCCTGAAAGCGCGCGTAGCCGTCGCGGAATGCACACGCCTCCCGGGTGCAGCCGGGCGTGTCATCCTTGGGATAGAAGTACAGAATCAGCTTGCGGCCGCGAAAATCGCCGAGGCTGACCGGTGCGGCCTGGTCGCCGCTTATGACCTGGCTCTGGAAGGCGGGTGCGGGCGCCCCCACCGGCAGCATCGCGGCGCGCGCGACGCGCGGGCGTAACGCGATCGCGCCCAGCCCGCCGAGCGCAAGGACCATCGCGATTATCACCAGCCGCATCAGCGCCGCCCCCGTGGCGTCACCCGCCCGGCACCTCTACTCGGGACTGGTCCGCCCGCTCGCAGCGCGTGCGCCCGTCCGTCCGTTAGACGTAGTGCAGCCAGTCGCGATAGCGCGCGTCGCGGCCGTGCAAGGCGGCGCGGAAGATTTCCTGCACCTTGAGGGTTATCGGCCCGGGCGTACCGGAGCCGATCACGCGGTCGTCGAGCTCGCGCACCGGGGTGACCTCGGCCGCGGTGCCGGTCATGAACGCCTCGTCGGCGATATAGACGGCATCGCGCGGGAAGGGCTGTTCGAGCACAGTGATTCCCATGTCACGCAGGATTTTCATCACGGCGTCGCGCGTGATCCCCGGCAGAATCGACATCAGCGGCGGCGTGCGGACCACCCCGTCGCGCACGACGAAAAAGTTCTCGCCGCTGCCTTCGGCGACGTAGCCGTTGACATCGAGCAGCAGCGCCTCGTCGTAGCCGTTGCGGCGCGCCTCGTAGCCGGCGAGGATCGAATTGGCGTAGTGGCCCGAGGCCTTGGCGTGCGGCATCAGGGAGTTGTGATGGAAGCGCACGAAGGAGGAGGTCTTAAGCCGTACTCCGCGCTTGGCGCCCTCCTCGCCCAGATAGGCGCCCCACGGCCAGCCGGCAATCGCCACCCGCACCTTGTTGCCGCGCGCGGCAAGGCCCATCTCGCCCTCGCCGTAAAATGCGAGCGGGCGCAGGTAGCATTCCTCCAGCCGATTGACCCGCACGACGTCGCAGCAGGCCTTGACGATCTCCTCGTGGCTGAACGGGATCTGCATCTCGACGATATGAGCGGAATCGAACAGGCGGCGGATATGCTCGCGGGCGCGGAAGATCGCCGAGCGGCCGTTGTCGGACTTGTAGCAGCGCATCCCCTCGAAGACGGCGAGGCCGTAATGGAGGCTGTGGCTGAGGACGTGCACGTTGGCCTCGTCGTAGGGGACCATCGCGCCGTCGATCCAGATTTTGTCTGTGCGTAAGCCGTTGGACGCCACAACCGACCTCTTGAAATGGAATCTGCGCTCGCTGCCATCTCCGGCCCGCCGCGGCGATTCGCGGGCGTCCCGGGGCAATTAAACCTAATCGAAAGCGGGTGATCCGAACAAGCGGCGCCGGTCGGGACGGCCGCCCTTATAGGCGTATTGCGGCCGCCAATTCGCCAGAGCCCCGGCTGCTCGGATCAGTTGTCGGTCTCGCCAGGGCGGCCGAGGGATTCGTCCACGCCGGCGGTTGTGTCGGTGTCACCGTATCCGCCGGGGCCGTGCCGGTCGCCGTGATGAGTTCGAGCGGTTCCGCCGTGCGCATGACCGCCTTGGGCGGCGTCGTCCTCGGTGGCCTGTCGCGCGGCCTGCGCCGCCGCGGCGCGAGGGTGCCGCCGGTGACGCCCGCGGCCACCGCGACGGCCGCGTCGTCCGCGCCGGCGACGTCTCGGCTCGCCGGCGCCCGGCTCGCGGTGCGCCTCGCCGCGGCGCGGCTCGCCGCCGCGCTCGGCGAGAAAGGCGTCGGGCGCGCGGAGGAAATCCGCGAGCGTTGCGGGGTCGACACCGTAGGTCGGGGCGACGATTTCATACACCCAACGCGCCTCGGCGAAGTAGGGACGTTGGAGCAGCCGCCGCGTGCGCCTACCGGGAGCCATCAGATGGGGTAGCGCTTCAAGGACGAGCCGCATCCGCTCGGCGTCCGCACGAGGGAAGCCACGCAGCCTGAGTTCGCTGACAAGGTCGGGCCGCTGGCCGCCCGGCATCGCGCCCAGGTACAAATCCGCAAACAGGCAGGCCAGCACGAGCGCGTGGGTTGGTTCGGCGCCGGCGCTTATCCGCCGGCCCATCGCGGCCAGGTTTCGCGCGGTCGCGCTGCCGGACGGCGGCGTCGCGCCGGCGCGCAGAAAGGCCGCCAGCGGTGGCAGCAGAATTTCGAGCAGCCCCAGCTCGCACATCAGCTCGAGGGCGCGGGCCGCGGCCGCGATGCCGAAGGCGCGATAAATCTCCTCGACCAGCCGCGGCACCGAGGCCTTGAGCAGATCGGCGCGATGGCGCTCGATGGCGGCACGGGTCGCGGGTTCGATCTCGAAGCCGAGCTTGGCGGCGAAGCGCACCGCGCGCAGCATCCGCACCGGGTCCTCGCGCATCCGCAGCTCGGGATCTCCGATCGTGCGGATCAATCGGGCCTCGAGGTCGGCGACCCCGCCGACGTAATCGATCACGCGGAAGCTCTGCGGGTCGTAGAACAGCGCGTTGACCGTGAAGTCGCGGCGAAAGGCGTCCTCTTCCGCGGTGCCGAAGGTGTTGTCGTGCCGGATCAGCGGCTCGTCGGACTCGGCGACATCCTCGGCGCGGCGGCGGAAGGTGGCGACCTCGATGTTGTGGGGGCCGAAGAAGACGTGGACCAGGCGAAAGCGCCGCCCAATAAGGCGCGAGTTGCGGAACAGCTCGCGCACCTCGTGCGGATGCGCCGAGGTGGCCACGTCGAAGTCCTTGGGCTTGCGCTCCAGCATCAGATCGCGCACCCCGCCGCCCACCAGGTAGGCGGTGTGCCCCGCCTTGATCAGGCGGTAGAGCACCTTGAGCACGCGGGGGTCGATGTCGCGGCGGGAGACCGGATGCTCGGGGCGCTCCAAGATACGCGGCTGGACGGGCGCCGCTGGGTAGGGCTGGCCGGGTTCAGTGATCACAAGCGTCATTGAAAATCTAGCACGGCCGCGGCGGCGCTTCATTCCCCCCCGCCGAGCCCGCGGCGCCCGCATGCTCGCGCGGCCTGCCGTGATACCATACGATTGCGGGCGCGATGAGCAAGGCAATCGTCCGGCGCGTCATCCAGATCATCAGCCACGGGCCGTCATGCCTCGACGGCGTGGTCGCTGCCGCCGCGGTCGCGCGCTTTTACGAAGGCCAGCGCGTGGCGGTCCGGCTGGTAGCCAATAACGACGCCGACCGCGTGCTCCAGGAACTCGAACTCCGAGCCGGCGGCGAGGAGGACGAGATCTGGATCACCGATCTTTCGTGGAACGAACCGACGACCGGCGAGCATCTGACTGAGCTGGCGCAAAAGGGCGCGCGCATCTACTGGATCGACCACCATCGCACCGCCGTCAGCCGTGCCGACGCCCCCGAGTTCAAGGTCCCTTTTGCCGGGCGGGTGCTCTCCGAGCAATACTCGGCCGCGCGGCTGACCTTTAACTACCTGCGCCGGCGGATGGCCTCGCTGCCGGCCGCCCGCGCGCGCTCTTTCGAGGGGTTTGCGCCCTTCGCCGCGATCGCCGACGACCACGACCGCTGGCTCCATCGCATCCCCGAATCCGAGAACTGGGCGCTCGCCGTGCAGACGCTGGGCGGCCCCGAGTCGTACCGCGAGATTGTCCGCCTGCGCGAGCCCCGGCTCACGCGCAAGCTGCGCACGGCGCTCGAGGCCGGGCGCCAGGCTATGGCGCGCTCGCTGGAGCTGGCGCGAGCGACCATCGTCGATCGGCGGCTCCGCAACGGGATCACCGTGCGATGCGCCTGCTGCTTCGGCTACAGCAGCGAGGTTGCCGCGGCGCTCTACGAGGGCCAAAGCCGCGCGGTGATTGCGCTCTTCGATCTGCGCAGCCAAGGCGTCAGCCTGCGCCGCAGCGCCGACTGCGAGATTGACCTTTCGGCGCTCGCGCGCGGCTTCGGCGGCGGCGGCCATCCAGCCGCCGCCGGCTTCGCCATTTCGGATCTCAAGCGCGCGCCGGCCGAGCGGCTGGCCGAGCTGCTCGGCGACCGTCTCGCCGCTGCCGCTCCGTAGCGCGAAATCCTACAGAATCGGCTGCGCTTACACCCGCCGGGCGGCGTTGCCTCGGTTTCGATGCGCATACTACATTCGCAGCGTGGAGGCAGCGCTCGAACGGATGCTCAATCTGCTGCTCGAATCGGAGCGCGCCGGCGTCGCCGTGCTGGCGCGGCTGGCCGGCGAAGTCGAGCAGGAAGAGCTGCGCACGCTGCTGCTCGACGCGCGCGAGCAGGAGCTGCGCAACGCGGCGACGCTGGAGCGGCTGATTCGCCAGGAGGGCGGCACGCCGTCGGCCGCCGTCGGGCCCTTCGTCGCCAAGGTGGCGGCGCTCGGCTCGCTGCGCGAGCGGCTCAACCTGCTGATGCGCGGCCAAGAATGGGTCGCGCGCAAGATCGAGGAGACGCTCGCGCTCGCGCCGGAGAGCGGCCCGGTGCGTGAGGCGCTTGCGGCGATGGCCAACCGGCATCGCCACGAGGTCGAATGGGGCCGCGCCGAGCTTATCCGACTCATCGACGCGATAAAGTAGTAGGCGAACTTAGGCGGGGAAACGATCGATGGACCTGGCGTTCAGCCCTGAGGAAGAGCGCTTTCGCCAGCGCGTGCGGAGTTTTCTGCGCGATAACCTTCCGCCCAACTGGGGCACCGCCGAACAGAAGCTGCCCGAGGGGATGAGCCAGGTCGAATTCCTGCGCGACTGGCAGCGCCGGCTGTACCTCAACGGCCTGCTTGGGATGTCGTGGCCGAAGGAGTACGGCGGCCAGGGCGCCAGCCGCACCGAGATGGCGATCTTCAACGAGGAGATGGCGCGTCATCGCGCGCCCGGCCCGCTCAACGCGCTGGGGCTCTCGATGGCCGGCCCGACCATCATCACCCACGGCACCGAGGAGCAGAAGCAGCGCTTTTTGCGCAAAATACTGACCTGCGAGGAAGTCTGGTGCCAGGGCTTCTCCGAGCCCAACGCCGGCTCTGACGTAGCCTCCCTGCGCACGCGCGCCGAACTGCGCGGCGACGAGTTCGTCGTCAACGGCCAGAAGGTATGGACCTCGCTCGCGCATATCGCCGACTGGTGCATGCTCCTGGTGCGCACTGACCCGCAGGCGCCCAAGCACCGCGGGCTGAGCTATTTGCTGGTCGACATGCACTCGCCCGGCGTGACCGTCAAGCCGCTGCGTCAGATCACCGGCGAGTCCGAGTTCAACGAGGTCTTCTTCGAGGACGTGCGGGTGCCGCGGGCCAATCTGCTCGGCGGCCTCAACGAGGGATGGCGGGTGGCGATGACCACGCTGACCAACGAACGCGGCACCGCGGCGTTCGCGCTCGCAGCCCGCTTCCGCATCGTTTTCGACGAAATCGCCGAGCTGGCCCATCAGACCATACGCAACGGCGCGCCCGTGACCGGCGATCCGCTGGTGCGCCAGCAGCTCGCCCAGTTCTACGTCGAGCTCGAGATGATGAAGTACACCTCGTACCGGGTGTTCTCGAAGATTCTCAAGGGCGGCGACCCGGGCCCCGAGGGCTCGATCTCCAAGCTGAGCTGGTCGGAGCTGAACCAGCGGATGACGGAATTCGCGATGGCGCTCGAGGGGCCGGCAAGCCAGCTCGTCAAGGGCTCGCCGTACGCGCTGCAGTCGGGCCGCTGGCAGCATCATTTCCTGCGCGCGCGCGCCAACACCATCGAGGCGGGGACCTCCGAGATCCAGCGCAACATCATTGCCGAGCGTGTGCTGCGGATGCCCAGAGGGCGCTGATGGGGCGCGGGTCCGCCGCTCGCCCTAGCGGCGGCGATGCTCTTGCGGCAGGCCGTAACCGGCGCGATAATTCGACTTCCCGGTGGACGCATAGCTCAGCCCGGTTAGAGCGCTTGCCTCACATGCAAGAGGTCCCTGGTTCGAGTCCAGGTGCGTCCACCAACTAAATCGCCATCCCGTCTGAACCGCGCCGGCGGCGCCGGACTTCCGGCTGCGCCGACGTTTTTTTGACATGAGCTGAATTCGTTGGCCGGGCGCTCCGGCGTCAATTTTTTGGCGCGGCGTTGAACATGAACGTGCCAGGCCGCAGGCGTGGCGTGTGCGTCGACCGCCGCGCGCGGGATCTCGGGGTGTGATTTCCCGTCTGCAGAACATTACAGACGCGGGCAATCACTAGCGAGGACCGGCGGTCATAACATCCATAACGTCCACAAAACAAAATCCATCGGAAATACGTTATCAGAGCAAAATATTTTTCTTGATCGAGTGTGGAGTTCGATTTACTTCGTGGATCAGATGTTGCAGAGACACGCTACCCTTGAGGAGCAACAATCGGCCTGCAGCGGGGGCCGGTCAGCGACTGACGATTGAGTCATCTGCCGCCGGCGCGCCGTTGCGCTGAGTTGGAAATCGGGTTTCTCAAGTAGCTAATTAGGGCGCGATACCGTCGCCCACGACTATGATTTTCGCGTCACCCGAAGGTGGTCAGACGCGACATGAGCGCGTTGGCCAGCATCGGTTGCGCGGCTGGCCACATGATTTGGGGTTTCCTCCACAACTCGCCCGCACGGGATGAGATCGGCGGTAGCCTGTTCGTTCTATAAAAGGCGCGGGTTTCCAATGATTAGTTTTCTGACCGCGGTGAGACGATCGGCAATTTTGTCGGTCGCGGGCGCAGCCTGCGCGTGCGTGCTTGGATGCGCCGCCAATCAGAGCGGATACGCGCCGGCGCAGGCACGAGCGGCGAGCGCGGCCGAACTGTCCGCGCCGGTTTCCGGCGCGCCGGCGAGGAGCGATAGGCGGCGGCTGGAGGAGCTGTGGCAGCGGCGCACACACGACAAATTCGGCAGTGATTTCACCCTAGGGCCGGGCGACGTTCTGGAAATCTCGGTCCCGCTCGAGCAGCTCCAGCATCGCGAAGTCCGAGTCTCGCCGCAGGACACGATCCAGTTGCCGCTGGCGGGGGCGATGTCGGTCAAAGGAATGGACGAGGGGGCGCTGACCGAGGCCCTGCGCCAGCGGCTCGGCAGGTACATGTACGACCCGCCGGTCTCGCTCTTCGTCAAGCATTACGGCAGCCGCGAGGTCGCAGTGGTCGGTGCGGTCAAGCAGCCCGGTCTCTACACGCTGACCAGTGGGGCCGACACGCTGATGGACATGATCGACCGCGCCGGCGGGATGACCACCGAGGCGGCAGCCAAGATAGTCTTTGTGCCCGCGGACACCGCCGGCAAAGCCCTCCAACGGGCGAGCCTGGTCGATGCGGCGCGGGTGTCGGACGGCGAGGCGCCAACGGCGGATTCCGGCTCGCCCGGTTCCGCTGACGACGCCGAAACGCACGGTGGTCCGCCAGCGGAGCAGCGACGCCGCGCCGGCGGCGCGGACGGCAGGGTCGGAGCGGTCGCGCCCGCGGACGCTGCTTCGCCGCGCGGCTCACACGACGCGGCGGCAAGCCTGCTCGGCGCGGCCGTCGCCAAGCTGCGTCCGGTCACGATCAACATGGCCCGCGCCGGGATGCAGCAGTACTTAAGCATGCCGGCACGGCCGGGCGACGTGCTGATCATTCCGGCGGCCGGCGAAGTCACCGTCGGTGGATGGGTCCAGAACCCCGGCGCCTACCGGATCACGCCCGGGATGACGGCGCTGAGCGCGGTCTCGGCCGCGGGGGGCGCCCTGTTCAGTACCCGCGGCGAGATCCTGCGCACGGCGCCCGACGGCCAGCGGCTGAGCATCCCCTTCAGCATCACCGACGTTCAGTCGGGCGAGCAGGCCGACGCGCCGGTGCAGTCGGGCGACGTGGTGATGGTGGATCGCACGCTGGCCGGCGCGGTTCCGTACGCGATGTACGAGATCTTCACCAAGTTCGGCACCGGGATGTATCTGCCGGTGCCATGAGAGGCGCGCTGGCGCTTGGCGGAGGAAGCAGGTTGTCGGAACTCTCTCCGTATTTTATCGAGCGGCTGCACGAGCATCCCGCGGGCCCCGGTCGCGGCGCGCTCGCGGGTGCCGGCGACGAGCAGCCCGATCTGCGCGAGTACTGGCGCGTGGTCCGCCGCCATCTCGCGCTCATCGCCACCATCGCGCTGGGCGTGGTGACGGTGGTCGGTGTGGCTGTGTTTGTCGCGACCCCGATCTACACCGCATCGGCGGTGATTCTGATCGAGCCGCAGCCGCCGCAGGTCCTCGACATGAAGCAGCTAATGGTCGAGTCCTCAAACAGCGCCGAGCACGATTACTACAAGACCCAGTACTCGTTGCTGCAAAGCGAAAGCCTCGCCGCCCAAGTCATCAAGAGCCTCGGCTTGCAACGCAGCCCCGTCTTCAATGATTCCAACCGGCCAAGGGGCCTGATCGCGAATTACTGGTCGGGCCTCAAGGCGTGGGTGAACGGGCTTTCGGGCAGCGCCGGTGCAGCGCGCCGCGTCGACCCCCCCGAGATCGACGGGGTCGGCGCGGCGCTGGTGAGGACCTATCTGGGAGATTTGAGTATTCGACCCGAATTCGGCACCCGCCTGGTGAAGATCTCGTTCAGCACGCCCGATCCGCGGGTTTCGGCGACGGTCGCTAACGCCCACGCCCGGGCCTACGTCAACCAGGGGATGGAACTGCGGGCGCGCGCGAGCCAGGCCGCCCAGCAGTTTCTCGAGCGCAAGCTGGTCGAGCTCCGCGACCGGGTGGAAAAGTCCGAGGCCGCGCTCAACAGCTACCGGCACGACAAGGGGATCGTCGAGTTCAGTACCGAGGGCAAGAACGAGATCCTGCTCAAGCGGCTGGAGGACCTCAACAACGCGCTGACCGCGGCGGAGACCAAAAGGATAGCGCTCGAATCGCAGGCCGACCTCATCAGCAAGGGCGACTACTACGCGCTGCCCGGGGTGGTGAGCAGCCCGATGGTGCAGGCGCTCAAGCCGCAGCTGGCGACGCTGGAGGCCCAGTACGCGAGCATGGCGAGCCGCTATACGCTTGAATACGGGCCGCTGGTTGCGCTCAAGGCGAAGCTCGACGGCACGCGCGCGCGCCTTGACGAGACGGTGGGCGAGATCGTCCGGAGCGTCAGGCTGCGCTACCAGGCCGCGGTGGCACGGGAGAACGAGCTGCAGCGCGAGGTGGCGCAGGAGAAGGCGCGCGCGCTGGCGCTCAACGACGCCTCGCTCAAGGACGCGATCCTTGCGCGCGACGTCGATACCAACCGCCAGCTCTACGAGAGCGTGCTCAAGCGGATGAAAGAGATGGGCGTGGCGGCCGAGGTGCGCGCGACTAACGTCTCGGTGGTCGACAACGCGGTCGTGCCGGCCGCGCCGTCGAGCCCGCGCAAGGGCCTCGCGCTGATGCTCGCCGCGATGCTCGGACTGACCGGCGCGATCGGCGTCGCTTTCCTAATCGAATACCTCGACGACACCTTCAGAACCGCCGAGGACGTCGAGCGCCACCTGCGCTTGCCGATGCTGGCCTTGGTGCCGGACATGAGCCGTCTGCAAAACGGCAGTTATCGCGGCGAGCGCAAACGGGAACTCGAGACGCTCGCGCGCGACGCGCCCGAGCTGCTCGCTCGGCGGACGGCGGACGAGCCGCCGGAGAAGGCCGGACGGGCGGCGAAACACGGGCGCTGGGCGCTGGCGACGGCGCGCGAGGCCTACCGCACCGTCCGCAGCCAGATTCTGCTCTCGCGTGCGGGCGAGCCGCCCAAGACCGTGCTCATCACCAGCGCGGTGGCGGGCGAGGGCAAGTCGATCACCGCGGTCAACACCGCGATCACGTTCGCGCACAAGGGACGCCGGGTGCTGTTGCTCGATGCCGATCTGCGCAAGGCGCGCTGCCATGAGCTTCTGCGATGCGCCAGCGAGCTGGGGCTTGCCGAGGTGCTCACCGGCCAGACCGCGGTGGACGAGGTCATCAACCGCACCGCCGTCACCAACCTTTTCTTCATCGGCGCCGGCGCGGTCCCGCCCGACCCGCCCGAGCTACTGGGCTCGGCCCGGATGGGCGAGGTGCTGCGCGAGCTCGGCGCGCGCTACGACCACGTCATAATCGATTCGGCCCCGGTGATGCCGGTGAGCGATTCGGTGGTGCTGTCACGCCACGTCGACGGCGTGATCGTGATCGCGGGACGCACAACCTCGCGCCAGCTGGTCAAGCGGGCCTGCCTGCGGGTGGGCGACGCGGGAGCCCGCATCCTGGGCGTGGTCCTTAACCAGGTCGGCCTTTATCACGCGAGTTACTACTCATACAACGGCTACCATCATTACTCTTACTATTCGCGCACAGAAGCGGTTGCCGACGGTCCGTCCGAGGATCACGCGCGGATAGTATTCGACTGAGCAGAGTCGCGCACTCCTTCCGGCGCTCGCCTGCGTTCCTTGCGCCGCGCCGGCTGAGACGTCGGTCGAAGCCGCGTCCTTCACATGCGGATTCTGTATCTCGGGATCAACTATTGGCCGGACGAAACCGGAATCGCGCCATTTGCGACCGGCAGATGCGAGTATCTGGCCGCCCGCGGCCACGAAGTAATCGCCTGCGTGGGGCCTCCGTACTACCCGCGATGGCGGGTGCCCGAAGGATATCGCCGTCGCCCCTTCTCTTCAGAGCGACGCAACGGAGTTACGGTCCTACGCTCGTGGGCCTACGTCCCGCGCCGGCTCGGCCCGCTGCGGCGCATCCTGCACGAAGGCTCCTTCGTCTGCTCATCCCTGGTGCGCGCGCTCGGATGCGCGCGGCCCGACCTGCTGTTCGTGACCTCGCCGCCGCTCGGCCTTGCCCTGAGCGCGATCGCGCTCGGCCGATTCTGGCGCGTGCCCTACGTATTTCACGTCGCCGACTTGCAGCCCGACGCGGCGCTCGACCTTGGGATGCTCGCGCAGGGGCGCCTGGTGCGCGCGCTCTATCGGCTGGAAGCGGCGGCCTATCGCAGCGCGGCCATGGTTTCGACGCTGACCGAAGCGATGCGCCGGCGAATCGTCGCCAAGGGCGTGGCGGCGGAGAAGGTCGCGCTGCTCTCCGACTGGGCCGACCCGCGGCTGTTCTCGATTGCACCTCGCGACAGCGCAGGGGTCAGCGCGGCGCGCCGACGCTTCACGGTTGCGCACTTCGGCAACATGGGCGTCAAGCAGGGACTCGAGGTCGTGCTGCGGGCCGCACAACTGACGCGCGACGATCCCGGGATTGTCTATCTGCTAGTCGGCGACGGAGCCGAGCGGCCGTCCCTGCAGGCCAAGGCGCGCGAGATGGGCCTCGTGAACGTGCATCTGATGCCGCTCCAGCCGCACGGCCGTTTCCACGAGCTGCTGGCGAAATCCGACGTCTGCCTGGTCACGCAGCAGAGGACGGTGGCCGACGTCGTCTTCCCGTCCAAGGTGATCACGCTGCTTGCGGCGGCGCGGGCGGTGATCGCGTCGGTCGGCACGGGGAGCGAGGTGGCGCGCGTTGTGGAGCGATCGCAGGCGGGGATCGTGGTTGCGCCCGAGGATCCCCGGGCGCTGGCCGGCGCGGTCGCCCGGCTGCGCGCGGATCCGGCAGCGGCGGCGCGGATGGGCCGCGCGGGACGCGCCTACGCCTTGGAGCACTGGGGCCGCGAGCGAGTTTTGCGGGCCACTGCGGGCAGGATCGCCGGCGTGCTGGGCGCCGCCGCGGCCGCCGGATTTCCCGCGGTCGAGATGGAATCGACTGAAAGGAGCGGTACATGAGGCGGGTCGTGGTCACCGGCGCCGGGGGATTCATCGGCCATCACCTGGTAAGCCGTCTCAAGGCGGCGGGCTGCTGGGTGCGCGGGGTGGATATCAAGTATCCGCAGTACGAGCCGAGCCGGGCCGACGAGTTCATCGTGGCCGACCTGCGGCGTTTCGAAAACAGCCGGCGGGCCACCCGCGACGTGGAGGAGGTGTACGCGCTCGCGGCGGACATGGGCGGCATGGGCTTCATCAGCTCGCACCACGCGCAAATCCTGCGCGATAATGCGCTGATCAATATCCACACCTTGGAGGCGGCGCGCCAAAACGGCGTGCGGCGCTATCTCTACTGTTCGTCCGCCTGCGTCTATCCCGAATACCGCCAGAGCACCGCCGACGTTGCGCCGCTGCGCGAGGAGGACGCCTACCCGGCGCAGCCCCAGGACGCCTACGGATGGGAGAAGCTGGTGACCGAGCGGCTCTGTATCCACTATCGCGAGGACTACGGCCTGGAAACCCGCATCGTGCGCTTTCACAACATCTTCGGGCCGCTCGGCACGTGGAAGGGCGGGCGCGAGAAGGCCCCGGCGGCGATCTGCCGCAAGATTGCGATCGCCAAGCTCGTCGGCGATCACGAGGTTGAGATCTGGGGCGACGGCCACCAGACCCGCTCGTTCTGCTACATCGACGACTGCGTCGAGGGCATCGCGAGGCTGATGCGGTCGGAGTACCGCGAGCCCCTCAACCTCGGACAGGATCGCAGGGTCACCATCGACGAGCTCGCCGATATGGTCGCGGCAATCGCCGGTATCTCAATCACCAAGCGCCACGTCGCCGGCCCGCAGGGCGTGCGCGGACGCAACTCCGACAATACCCGCCTGCGCGCGGTACTCGGCTGGGAGCCGCAGATAAGCCTCGAAGAGGGGCTCGAGCGCACCTACCGATGGATCGAAGAACAGGTGCGTAACGCGCGTTCCACGACCGGCGCGATACCGACTCAGTCGCGCGCCGCAGTCTAGCCCGTGAAGCTGGCAGGGTCCTTTCGACTTCGATCGCCGAGAGAGCGCGATGTGTGGGGCGCGGCAAAGGACGGCGGCCGGATGAGCTGGCGGCGGGTGGAACGGTGCTGCGAACACACCTTCATCGCGGACGCGCTCGCTCCGGGTTCGGTGGTGATCGACCTGGGAATGAACACCGGCGGTTTCGCCAGCTGGATCGCCGAACGCTTCGCCTGCCCGGTCTACGGCGCCGAGCCCGATCCGGACCTGTATCGCACGCTGTCTCAACGCTCCGAGCTGAAAGTGATTCCGTGTGCTCTCGGCGGATGCGGCGACACGGCGCTGCTCCATCGCGCGCCGGGTAGATGCCCCACGCTGTTGAGCAACGGCTTTCAGCTCGGCGACGAGGTGGCGGTGGAGGTCGTCGGTTTTGAGCAGTTTCTGTCGCGTGCAGGCCTGGCCGAGCGCGCCTCGATCGACCTGGTGAAGGTGGACATCGAAGGCGCCGAGCTGGCGATGTTCGAGCAGGCGGCGGCGGACGTGTTGCGGCGCGTAGGACAGTTCACCGTCGAGTTTCACGATTTCATATGGCCCGAGCTCGACGAGCGGGTGCGCGGCGTAACGGCGCGGTTGGGTTCGCTCGGCTTCGAGGTCATCCGCTTCTCGCTCGACAACACGGACGTGCTGTTCGTCAACCGCGCGCTGCTCGGCCTGGGGCCGGCGGGCGCCGCCTGGCTAAGGGTGACTAAGTACGCAAAGGGGATCCGTCGCCGGGCCGGCCGGCTCCTGCCGGCTAGATGCTCCGGCTAAGGCGCATCGAGCTTCGGGCGTTGCCGCGGGCCCGCCGGTAGAAGGCTCTGATTGTCGAATGATGTCGCGCTTCATGTGCGGAGCCGGGCAGAATCTTCGGACCCCAATCCCGATCCACGTGCGCGCGCGCCGGTTGATCCATCGAGGGGTCGGAGCCGTGCTTCAACGGCCGCCGACGCGGGACGACTACCTGGCGCTGCGATTTCTCCTCCGGAGCCGCTTTTTGTGGAAGGGATTGTCCGCTGTGCGCGCAGTGGCGCAATGGCGGAACGACCGGGCCTGGATGCCCGCGGATCCACCCAATCCGCTTCAGACCTTCTTCGACGGCCGCAGGGAAGGACGCGGGATCACAAAATGGCGTCACTATTTCGACATATACCAACGTCACTTTGGCCGTTTGCGCGGGCGCGAAGTTCACGTGCTGGAAATCGGCGTGTACGCCGGCGGCAGCCTGGAAATGTGGCGAGACTACTTCGGTCCGCGCGCGCACGTTTACGGCGTCGACATTCAGCCCGCGTGCAAACGGTTCGAGAGCGAGTCAGTCAGAATTTCCATCGGGGACCAGGCCGATCGCGATTTTTGGAAGCAATTCAAACGGGCAACTCCGGCGCTCGACGTCGTGATAGACGATGGCGGTCACGCGCCGCAAGAGCAGATAGTTGCGTTCGAAGAGCTGCTGCCGTTCCTGCGTTCGGGAGGGATCTACCTCGTCGAGGACATCCACGGCATTTGCAACGGCTTTGCGATGTACGTGCAGGGGTTCGCGCAGGCCTTGAATGCGGAGGCGGGGATGACGCAGAACCCGGACGACAACGAAAGAAGCGTGCTCTGCCGGACCACGGCTCTGCAGTCTGCCGTCGCGTCGGTGCATCTTTATCCCTTCGTGGCGGTGGTCGAAAGGACAGCTACGCCGGTGGTCGAACTGGTTTCCGCGCGGCACGGGACTCAGTGGGAACCGTTCTAGCGCTTAGGTTTCGCAAGGAGCCGGGTGTTTCTGGAGGCATCGAAATCTCGGCCGCGCGGACCCGGGAAACTTTTGGATGCGGTCGGCGATGCGCGCGCGCTCGCCGGCCTCCCTAAGCCCATGGACGTGCGCGCATTGTGGCGCGACCTGCACGGCACAAGCGCGTTCGCGGCCAACGCCACACTCACGGCAGCGGCGAATCTGGCTCTGGCCGCGCTCGGCGCGATCAGCGGGATCCTGGCCGCGCGCCTGCTGGGACCCGACGGCCGCGGCGAGCTTGCGGCAATCCAGATCTGGCCCTCCTTTCTCGGAGGCTTGGCGATGCTGGGGATGCCCGAAGCCGTGGTCTATTACTGCGCGCGCTCGCCCGCGCAGGCTGGCCGTTATCTCGGCTCGGCCATCGTCATCGCGCTGCTGTCCTCGGTCCCCTTCCTGGTGGCGGCCTACATCATGATGCCGCTGTTGCTGCACGCCCAGGCTCCCGCGATCGTTCGGGCGGGACGATGGTACCTGCTGCTGATACCCGTCTTCGCATTGGTCGGAATGATGCTGCATCCGCTGCGCGGGATGGGAGACTTCGCGCGGTGGAACCTGATGCGCCTGATGCCGGCTGCGATGTGGCTGGCAGTGTTGATAGCGGCCTGGGGATTCTCGCGTGCAACGCCCACGTTTGTGGCCGCCGCCAATCTGGTTGGTCTCGCCCTGCTCATAGTGCCATTCGGTGCGCTGGTGACCCGACGGATTCCGGGACCGTTCACTCCCGATCCGCAGAAATTTTCCGCGATGCTCGGCTACGGCCTTCCTTGCGTGATGACCAGCGTGCCCAATTTGCTCAACATGCGCCTGGACCAGATGCTGATGGCTTCGCTGCTCCCGCCGCTCGATCTCGGCCTCTACGCAGTGGCGGTTGCGTGGAGCGACGCCGCCAGACCTCTCCTCAACGCGATCGGTGCGGTGGCGATGCCGTCAGTCGCGGCAGCTTCCGGTCAGCAAGAGGCCGCTCGGCGTCTGGCAATCCGCAGCCGGATGGCCGTCGTGGTGGCGCTGCCGGTCTGCCTTGCGATCGCAATCGCCACGCCGTTCGCGGTGCCGCTGCTGTTTGGCCCCCGCTATTCCGGCTCGATCCTCGCCGCGCTGGTTCTGGTGCCAGCCGCGACGGTCCTGGGCTCCAACGCGGTGTTGGCCGAGGGTTTACGCGGCTTCGGCGCGCCGTCCGTCCCCTTGTACGCGGAGCTGGCGGGTCTCGTCGTCACCGTAGTGGGGTTGAAGACGATGCTGGTCCCCTTTGGGATTATGGGCGCGGCGCTGGCCTCGCTGCTCGGATACGCGGCGGTCGGGGCAGTGCTTCTCTTCGGCGCCCGGCGCATAACCGGCGTCTCGGTTGCCGCACTCACCGTGCCTCGCGTGCGGGAGCTGGAAGCGGCCGGCAAGCAGATGCTTGGCGTCCTTGGCCAGTGGCTGCATCGCCCCCTCTATCAGGGAACCCGGGCCGAGCCGTGACGCCGCAAGTCAGCATCTGCCTGACCACCTACAATCGGGCCGACTCGCTGGGCCGCATCCTTGCGGGCTTGCGCGAGCAGAGCTTCGCTGACTTCGAGCTGATCGTGAGCGATAACTGCTCCGGCGATCGGACCCCCGAAGTGGTCGCGGCCTGCGCGGCTCGCGACCGGCGGCTGCGATATCGGCGGAATTCGCGCAATTTGGGGATGCCGGGAAATATTAACGCGGCGATCGCCGAGGCAAAAGGCTCCTACATCGCGATCCTGCATGACGACGACATCTACCGTCCGGATCTGATTGCGCAATGGAAGAGTGCTCTCGACGCGAATCCTGAAGCCCCGTTTGTCTTCAACGACTACGAAAGCCTGCTTCCTTCCGGCAAACATCGCCTTTATCGCGCCACCGCCGGGCGAGCCCTGCCGGGGGCGGCGATTGCCCGCTACTATTTTTCGACCTTCAGCTCGTGCGTGTGGGGCACGGTGATGTTGCGGCGGGAAGAGTTCGAGGCGGCCGGTCCTTTCGATGCGCAATTCGGCATCGCGAGCGATGTCGATCTCTGGCTCACGCTCGCCTGCGGCAGAGATGTGGCTTACGTTCCTGAACCGCTCATCACGCTGGCGTCGGACGGGGAGGAGCGACCATACATTGGCTATCCCTGGCAGCAGCTATTCTGGGCCCTCGGGACGTATCGGCGCGCGCTAGACCGGTATCGGCATCTGATGCCGGACGAAGTGGATGAGCATGCGCGGAGGCTGCCGGGAAAATTCCGCAGGAAATGGATACGCCGGATCGGCGAGCTGGTAAAGCGGCGGAAATGGCGCGAGGTGCGGGAGGGGCTGTCGCTCTGCCGCGATTCGCCCGATCCGCCGCTGCGTTCTCTGAGCCGGATATGCATGGCAACCGCGCCGCTTCCCTCTTGGTACAGTCCAGGCCTCTGGCTGCCGTTGACGAAAAACGAATAGCAGTCCCCGATCGCGCGCGGCGAACGATCCGGCCCAGCAGGGCCGATGGAGTTGCGTTCGCGCCGCGCTTAATCGCCGCATAGTCAAAATCGAGCGCCGACCTTAATCGCATCTGACCCACAACCATGAAGGTCGTGATACTTGCGGGAGGCATGGGGACCCGGCTTCGCGAGGAGACTGAATATCGGCCGAAACCGATGGTGCAGATTGGGGGCCGGCCAATCCTGTGGCACATCATGAAGATCTACGCCCTTTACGGGTGCACCGATTTCGTGGTGTGCCTGGGTTACAAAGGGGACGTGATTCGCGATTACTTCCTCAATTACGAGAGCCGGCATTGCGACGTCACAGTGACCCTCGGCTGCGGGCGCGTTGAATACCATGGCAGGCACGACGAAGACGGCTGGCGGGTGACCATGGCCGAAACCGGCGACAAGACGATGACCGGCGGACGCCTCCGGCGAGTTGCCGGGTACGTCGGCGGGTCGGCCTTCATGGCCACATATGGCGACGGCGTCGCCGACGTGGACCTCGATGCGCTGGTGAGATTTCATCGGCGCGAAGGCAAACTGGCAACGGTCACGGCGGTGCGCCCCTCGTCGCGCTACGGCGAACTCGCGATCGACAACGGGCGGGTCACCCTTTTCCGGGAAAAGCCGCAGGTCAATCAGGGTTGGATCAACGGCGGCTTCTTTGTGTTCGAACCGGCCGTCCTCGATTTTATCCGCGGCGACGGCGACACGCTCGAGGCCGGTCTGCTGTCGCGGCTGGCCGAACAGGGGGAACTCGCGGTCTATCAGCACACCGGTTTCTGGCAATGCATGGACACCTACCGCGAAAAGCAGCAGCTCGAAGAGCTGTGGGCGAACGGAAAAGCGCCGTGGAGGCGATGGTAGTGACCGGCTCGAAGGCGCCGTGGAAGGTTCTGGTCACCGGCCACGCCGGCTATATCGGCTCGGTCATGGTTCGCGTGTTGATGGCTGCGGGACACAGCGTAACCGGCTGCGACACCGGATACTTCGAGGGCTGCGAATTCGGCGACGGCCATTGCCAGCTCCCCGCGCTGCGCCGGGATATTCGCGATCTCGACGAAAGTACGCTGGCCGGCTTTGACGCGGTTGTGCATCTCGCTGCGCTGAGCAATGACCCCTTGGGCGAGCTCAATCGTGAGCTCACTCTGGAGATCAACTATCTGGCCTCGGTGCGGCTGGCCCGGCTCGCCAAGGACGCCGGGGTAAAGCGCTTTCTGTTCTCTTCGTCGTGCAGCATATACGGAGCCGCAGGGGACGAAACCCTGACCGAGACCGCGCCGCTCAAGCCCTTGACCGCCTACGCCGAGTCCAAGGTGCGCACCGAGGAGGCGCTGGACAAGCTGGCGGGGGACGGTTTCTCACCGATCTACTTGCGCAACGCCACCGCCTACGGCTTCTCGCCGCGGCTGCGCGCGGATCTCGTCCTGAACAACCTTTGCTGCTGGGGCTACACGACCGGCGCGATCCGCATCATGAGCGACGGCACGCCGTGGCGCCCAGTGGTGCACGTCGAGGATATCTGTTGCGCGTTCGCCGCCGCCCTGGAGGCGCCGGCGGCGGCGGTGCACAACCGGGCCTTCAATGTTGGACGCGACAGCGAAAACTACCGGATTCGCGACCTGGCCGAGATCGTCCGCGCGCTGCTCCCAGGATGCAGGGTTGAATACGCCGGCACGGCCGGTCGCGACCCGCGCAACTACCGGGTTGATTTCACCCGCATCGGTCGCGAGCTGCCCGCCTACCGGCCGCGATGGACGGCGCACCATGGGGCCCAGGAGATCATCGCGCACTGCCGGCGCAATGGGATGACCGAGTCGGCCTTTCAGGGCTGGCGATTCACGCGCCTGGCGCAGCTGAAACGGTTGATCGACGCGGACCGGCTCGATTCGGCCTTGCGCTGGCGTGAAGGCGCGCCCGCCGCCGCATACTCCGACCGCGTTTACGCTGACCACCGTCGCGGCCGCCGCCGCGCGAGCTAGTCGAGGTCATGCCGGAGCCATCCGACCGCAAGTGCCTGGGCTGCGGAGTTGCGTCGCCCGAAATCTTTCTCGATTTGGGACGAATGCCTTTGGCAAATGCCTACCTGCATTCCGAGGCGGATTCGGAGCGCGAGGAAAGGTTCCCTCTGGCGGTGGCTTACTGCGGACGATGCCATCTGGTCCAGTTGTCGGAGACCGTTGCGCCGGAAAAGATGTTCTCCGACTATGCCTACTTTTCTTCCTATTCGGACAGCTTCCTCGCGCATGCGCGAAAGATGGCCGAATCCCACATCGAACGCTTCAACCTGGGGCCGACGAGCCGCGTGCTCGAAATCGGCAGCAATGACGGCTACCTGCTGCAGTATTTCAAGCGACGCGGTATCGAGGTTTTGGGGGTTGATCCTGCCGCTAATATCGCAGCCGCCGCGAATCGCAAAGGATTGCCCACGCTTTGCAGGTTTTTCAACTCGGACACTGCGGCGGAGATTGTCTTGAAGCAGGGCAGGGCCGATTTGATGATCGGCAACAACGTTCTCGCTCACGTTCCCCGGATCAACGATTTCCTGGGCGCGGTGGGGGCATGCCTGGAACGCGATGGTGTCGCAGCGTTCGAATTTCCCTATCTGCGCGAACTGCTGGACAAGACCGAATTCGACACCATCTATCACGAGCATGTTTTCTACTATTCGCTGAGTGCAATCGAAAATCTCGCGCGGCGCGCCGAGCTCGAGCTGTTCGACGTCGTCCGTCAGCCGGTCCATGGCGGCTCGCTGCGCGTTTTCCTGCAGCATCCCGGGGTCCGCCCTGTTGAAGGACGCGTCGAGCGGATGTTGAATCAGGAACAGGAGAGCGGTCTGACGCGCTTTGCGCATTACGCGTCATTTGGCCAACGGGTTCTCGTCCTCAAAGAGCAACTGCTCTCGACGCTTCGCGCCATCAGCCGGGCCGGCAAGCGCATCGCGGCCTACGGCGCCCCGGCCAAGGGTAATACCTTGCTGAACTACTGCGGCATCGGGCGCGACTTGCTGGAGTTCACGGTCGATCGCAGTCCGCATAAGCAGGGGATGCTTCTTCCCGGTTCACATCTGCCGATTCTGCCACCGCAAGAATTGCTCGCGCGAAAGCCCGACTACGCGCTGATCCTTCCCTGGAATATCGCTGATGAAATAATCCGTCAGCAGGTTAATTATCTGGCGGCCGGCGGAAGGTTTATTTCGCCTGTTCCCGAGCCGACGATTCTGACCTATTGAGTCTGGCGCAGGAGGAATCAGTTGGGAGATGGAATTCAAGGAGACGGCCGTGGCCGGAGCATTCGTGGTCGCCCCCGAACGGCTCGACGACGAACGGGGTTTTTTCGCGCGCACGTTCTGCCGGCGCGAATTCGCACAGCGGGGTCTGAATCCGCAGGTGTCGCAATCGAGCGTCTCCTTCAATCCCAAGCGCGGCACCCTGCGCGGGCTTCACTACCAGGCGCCGCCGCATGCTGAATGCAAGCTCGTGCGATGCACGCGCGGGGCGATCTTTGACGTGATTATCGATCTGCGGCCGCACTCGCCGAGTTATCGGCGATGGGCGGCGACCGAGCTCAGCGCGCAAAACCACCGGCTGATCTACATCCCCGAGGGCATTGCGCACGGCTTCCTCACGTTGGCCGACGACTGCGAAGTGTTCTACGAAATCTCCGAATCTTACCATCCCGAGTGCACGCGCGGCGTGCGCTGGAACGACCCCGCCTTTCACGTCAGATGGCCCTTCCCGCCCGCGCTGATGTCCGAGCGCGACCGCAGCTACCCGGACTTCGCGGAATGAAGCGGGTCCTGGTCACGGGCGCCGGCGGATTCATCGGACGCCATTGCGTGCCGCGTTTGATCCGCCGCGGCTTCGAGGTCCATGCGGTTTCTCGCCGCGGCGCCCCGATCGCCGCGTCGGATGCGCACTGGCACGCCTGCGACCTGCTCGACGCCGAGCAGCTTGCGCAGTTGATGGCGCAGGTGCGACCCGAGGGGCTTATTCACTTCGCGTGGGAGACCACGCCGGCTGAGTATCGGACCTCTGTGGAGAATCTGCGATGGCTGCGGGCAAGTATCGCGCTGGTCGAGGAGTTTGCGCGCTGCGGCGGCCGGCGGCTGGTCGTCGCGGGAACCTGCGCAGAGTACGATTGGCGCTGCGGCTTTCTCTCCGAAGGGATAACCGCGCTCAGGCCTGCCACGCTTTACGGCGTGTGCAAGAACCGTTTGCGCGAAGCGGTCGAGGCACTCGCCGAGGCGGCGGCGCTGAGCTGGGCGTGGGGGCGCATTTTCCATCTCTATGGGCCCTGCGAGGCGCCCGAGCGCCTGGTGGCGTCGGTCATCCGCGAGCTACTGGCGGGCGGGCGCGCGCGCTGCACCAGCGGTTTGCAGGTGCGCGACTACCTCGCCGTTCAGGACGCGGCTGAGGCCTTTGCCGTGTTGTTCGACAGCGACGTTAAGGGGCCGATCAACGTCGCTTCCGGCCAGCCGGTCTCGGTTCGTGGTCTAATTCGCATGATCGGCCGTCAGCTCGACCTGGTCGATCGCATCGAATTCGGCGCGCTCTCTTGCGGTCCCGAGGAACCGCCGCTGCTGGTGGCCGACGTCCGCCGCCTTTGCGACGAGGTCGGTTGGAGGCCCAAATGGTCGCGCGCGGAAGGCCTCGCAGAGGCCATCCGCTGGTGGCGCGAAAGTGCCCAGGTGCGCCCTGGCTAATTTGCCGCGGCGGGGTAGCTGACGCCCTTCGAGCAAACGCGCCCCTCGAGGTCTTGAGAGCGCTGCAGGCTCGTGTCTGCCGCCGGCAAGCCTGCGGCAAGACAGAGAAGGACGCCTGTCGGAAGCTTTGCAGGTCTGCATCGGCAGCTTCGGACGGTTTCATACCTTTGAGCTGGCGCGGCAACTACAACGCCGGGGCCGCTTGCGGCGGATGTACACCGCCTACCCGCGATGGAAGGTCGATCGTCTGCCGCGGTCGAAAGTGAGCACCTTTCCGTGGCTGCTGACTCCGATGATGGCCGTGGATGCGCTCAGCCGCTCACCCGTCCTCAACTATCACGCGATCACCAGCTTCGATCACTGGATGGCGCGGCGAATCGAGCCGTGCGAGGTGTTCCATTCGCTATCGTCTTATGCGGTGCAGAGTCATCAGGCGGCGAAGAATCGGTATGGCGCCCTGACCGTGTGCGATCGCGGCTCGTCTCATATCCTTTATCAGGAGAGCATCGTCGGCCACGAATACGAGCTTCAGGGCATGCCCTTTCGCGGATTCTCGCGGCGCGGAGTGGAGCGCGAGCTTTGGGAGTATGCGAACTGCGACCTGATCTTCGTGCCCAGCAGCTTTGCCTACCGAACCTTTGTGGCGCAGGGCGTGCCGGAATCCAAGCTGCGTCTTAATCCGTTCGGCGCCGATCTGAACCGGTTTCATCCGGTGCCCAGACAAGACGACGTATTCCGCGTCGTGTACGTGGGAGCCCTCAGCATTCGCAAAGGGATCCCTTACTTGCTGGAGGCATTGGCGCCGCTTTCACTGCCCAGGTTCGAGATCTGGTTGATTGGCCCGCGCATGCCGGAAACGAAACGCTTGCTTGCCAGATATGAAGGGCGCTTTCGCTATCTTGGTGTAATCTCGAACGGGCAGCTTTTCCGCTACTACAGTCAGTGCTCGGTCTTCGTGATCGCCTCGATCGAAGAAGGGCTGGCCATGGTGCAGCCTCAGGCCATGGCGTGCGGGCTGCCGATTGTAGCTACGACGAACACCGGGGCCGAGGATCTTATTACCGACGGCGTCGAAGGCTTCATCGTTGCGATTCGCGACCCCCAGGCGATTCGCGACCGAGTCCTTCGTCTCTATCGCGATCCCGATCTGCGTGACGAGATGGCGCGTGCGGCGAAACGCCGTATCGAATCGATCAATGGTTGGGACGATTTCGGCGAGCGCGCGATATCGAGTTACCGCGCGGCACTGCAAGGAAAAACTGACGACGCGGGAAAGGCCGAGTGACGGTCAGATGAATGCGCTGCCCAACTTCTTCATTATCGGCGCGCGCCGGTGCGGCACCACGGCGCTGGCGCAGTACCTCGCGGAGCATCCGGCGATTTTATTCTATCCGACCGAGCCCAACTTCTTCTGCCCCGACGTCGAGCTGGAGCCGCGCGACCGGGCGAGCGAAGCGGAATATTACGGCTTTTTCGCGGCCGCGCGACCGCAGCATCTGGCGCTCGGCGAAAAGTCGGTGACCTACATGAACTCGACGGTCGCCGCCGGCCGGATTTTTCGCTTGCAGCCGGGTGCTCGTTTCATCGCCATCGTCCGCAACCCGCTCGAGATGGCGTACTCCTGGTACGTGTGGAACCGCCGGCGCGCGTTCGAACCCGCCCCGACCTTCGAGCAGGCGTGGAGACTGCAGGTCGAACGGAAGGCCGGGCGGGCGGTGCCTCACAACTGTCCGACGCCCTCCTTTCTGCAGTACGGCGAGTTGTGTCGGGTGGGCGCCCAGCTTCAGCGCTGGTACGAACAGGTGCCCGCCGAGCATCTTCGGCTGGTGCTATTCGAGGACTTCGCCGCCGCGCCGGCAGACATATACGAGGATACGCTTCGCTTTCTGGGTCTCCCCTCTGACGGCCGCGAGCACTTTCCCATCGTCAACGAAGGGATATATCCGCGCTCGGTCCGCCTGCAGCGCTTGCTCCTGCTCGCCAGGCGTGGTTCGCAGGGGCTCAAGCGGGCACTCGGCGTGGAGCGCGGATTCGGCGCTCTGTCGAAAGTCGAAGCGGCGCTTGCCACGCCCCGCCTGCCGCTGTCTCCCACTTTCAGGGCCGAACTGGCGGAGTTCTTCGCCGCCGACGTCGCCCTTGTATCCCGGCTTGCCGGGCGCGACCTGTCGTATTGGCTTGGCGCCGGAGCCGGCGCTCCCGGGGGCGGGTCGAGCAAAGATAGACGGGGAGCCTCGCCGCCCGGGGCGGAGCGCGAGGCACCGCGCAGAAAGCAAGCGCCCCCAAGCTGGCACAAAACGTGACGGTCGCGATCGGAATGCCGCGTGTGCTGGCAGGCAAGCTCCTGTTGGCGCTGCTTTCGCGCGAACAGGAGTTCCTGAACCGGCGCTTCGTGGAATGGGCGCTCGCCGCCGCGCCAAGGCGCAAGCGAAGAGCGTTGGCTTTGAGGCTGCTCGCGCTTAGCCCCCATTTCTCGGACCGGCCGTTCGGCGCGGTGCTGAAGCTCGGGGCGTTGGAGCGTGAGTTCGCGCGCAATGCCGCTACTCGGCGGGCGATTCACGAAGCCCTGATCAGGCCGCGGGTGGCGCCGTCGATGCGCGTGCTGGACTTCGGATGCGGCCCGGGCTATCTGGCCAAGGCGGTCAGCGCCGACGTCTCCGAAGTGATCGCTGTCGACGTGTCTCGCGGGGTGATCGCATGCGCCGCGCTGCTCAATCCGGCCTCGAACATTACCTATTCCATCAACCACCGCTCCGACCTCCGCTTCATCGGGACTTCAAGCATCGACCTGATCTATTCGTTCGCAGTGATTCAGCACCTCGAGACGCGGATCGCCGCCGATTTCTTTCGGGAGTTTTACCGAGTCCTGCGGCCGGGCGGCCAGACATTGTGCCATCTCGTGCTCGGTCCGGGAGAAGGCGACAGGCGCGAGCTTCGGGGCTGGGAGAAATGGCTCAGGCTCAGGCAGGTTCGGCTCGCCCCCGCCGAGGCTGAGCGCATGGCGCGCGATGGCGGTTTCGATCGCGTTCGGCTTGTGCCAATACGCGAGCTGGCCCGGATCGATGACGACGTGGGCCGCCAGCATCTGATGCTGCTTGAAAAGGCCGTCGGCCCCTCATGGGCGCCTGCCAATGCGCCGGCCGAAAGCGACGCCGCCCAGTGAGGCGGCCCGCGTTCATCGGTTTGCGGCGCGCGAGCAGGCAAAATCCAGTTCCCTATCGGGTGGGAGGCCGGCGCCGGCCGAAGCGAACGAAGGCGCAAACGGCGCCCGCGGCGGAAAGAGAAAAGTAGCGGTGCGTCTGCTGTTGTCTGACACGAGCGCCTACCGCCCCACCAGTCCGTTCTTCGTGGAAGCGGCTGCACAACTGGCGCAAAAAGACGCCGGCGAGTTCAGCTACGAGTTCTGCGATGAAGCTCCGTTCGATAAGGGCGGGAGCCGTCTGCTGCAACGCATCGCGCGGCGCATCGCGCGCCGCCCTCCAGTCGATTGCGCGGCAATCAATCGCCGCTTTCTTACGCAGGCGGTCGCGTTTCGCCCCGACCTGATCCTGATTTGCAAGGGGGCCTTTCTGACTCGCGCGACTCTGGCTCGGGTCAAAGCCGCCACCGGCGCAGCCCTGATCAATTACGCGACCGACGACCCCTTCAATTCCAGAGTCAGCCCGCCGGGCCAGATCGAGACGATCCCGCTTTACGACCTTTACGTATGCACCAAGTGGGCGATCATGAAGGACGTCGTCAGAGCCGGATGCTCCAACGTCATGTATCTCCCGTTTGGCTACCAGCCGTCGGTGCATTTTCCCGAGCCGCCCGCGAGCGCCGAAGAGCGCCGGCGCTTCGATTCCGACGTGGTCTTCATCGGTTCGTATGATCGCGAGCGGATTGTCTTCTTCAGGCACCTCCTCAAGCAAATCCCGAGTCTGAAGCTTGCGCTTTACGGAGGTCAGTGGAACCGCAGCCTTCGATTGCGCCGCTATTGGCGAGGTTTCGCGCTGGGGCGCGATTTTCGATTGGCGTTGGCAGGCGCCAGGATCGCCGTCAACCTGGTGCGGCACGCCAACCGCGACACGCACTCGATGCGCAGCTTCGAGCTTCCGGCCTGCGGCTGCTTCATGCTGGCCGAGCGCGCCGATGAACATCTGGCGCTGTTCCAGGACGAGCACGAAGGCGCGTACTTCTCCTCGCCCCAGGAGTTCGCGGCGAAGGTCCGCTACTACCTGGCTCACGAGCGCGAGCGAGCCGAAATCGCGCAAGCGCAATATCTGCGCGTGACCACCGGGGGGCACACCTACGGCGACCGGCTGGCGGCGATCCTCGCCGCGGCGAAAGGCCTTTCGCGGAAAGAAAAGTCGGTTCAACCGAGAGCGGCGGAAGCGATGAACCGCCAAATTGCAATTGGCGCTCGCGAGCGGACCGGCTATCCATGACGACCAACGCGGTAGTCATATTGCTCTCCCTGCTGTGGCTGGGCGTAACGGGAGCCGTCTGCCATCGGCGGTGGCAGGCGGCCCGCTTCGACCTGGCCGATCTGTACATCCTGATGGTGGGGGTATTTTACGGCGGCGTCGCCCTGGTTGAGGCGTCGCTGGCGGATCTTGGCGGCTACGAGCCGCGCACTGTCGTCACCGTGTACATTTTGCTCGCGACAAGTCTTGTCGGAGTCAGGTTGTTGATGTCGCGGTTGCCGGAGCGGTTGAAGGGGGCGCTTCGACTCAACCGAATTGCCGGCCTCGCCGCGGAGACTTCCGTATGGTCGTTGGTCGCGGTTGCCGGGCTGATGGGCCTGCTTACGTTGTACGGCATCCGCCGCTATGGGGTGCTGTCCGATTCCGACGTGAGACTCGTCCCCGGAGGCCTGCCGTACCTGTTCACCAGCGCCAAACAGATTGAGTACAGCGGGTTGATCCAGGGGCTTTTTGTGGCGGCGTGGACAAAATCTCTGATTGGTCGTGGAACGGAAAGATGCGTAGCCCTGATGGTGTCGGTCGCGATGCTGTTCCTGGCTGCGACCTGGGGACGGACGGTCGAGTTCGAAGTGCTATTGCTGGGACTGGTGCTATGGTCCCTCGCCCGCCGGAGCAATCCTTTTGCGCTCCGGGCCGCGGTCCGGTGGATGGTGGTACTGGGGATGATGTTCGTCGCGAGCAATATTTATCAAACCTATCGCGAGTACTGGTTCGACCCCATCGCGCTCAGGTTGGGCATCGACAAGAGCGACAAACGGCTCGCTGCGGCGGCCGGCGATTGGCAAACGACCGTCAGAAACGTTGCCGCACGCGGGGCGGACTGGGATTACGACTATATCGTGCTGCGGGCGATTGAGCGCCAGGGACCTCAGGAAGGCCTGCTGCTGGCGCACGAAATCGAGAATCACATTCCACTATTTATGTGGCCCACGAAGCAGTATGTAAACCCCGATTTGGAGTTTGACGAATTGTATGGGTATAACTCGAATTACACCTCGGACTATAATACCAATCTCCTGGGAGTAACGCTGATTGATTTCGGTTATTTGGCGGTGGCGATCTTCGCGCTGTTGATGGCCGGTGCGTTCGCCGTCGGCGCCGCGATGCTGAATCTGCTGAAGGGGTACCGGGGGCTCTACGTGATCATGGCGGGGCTGACGCTGGATTCAGTTCTGCGGATCGAGACCAGCTACGCGGGTGTAATCGGGCTGATGCGGTGGGCGATTTTGATGCTGGGCTGCTACGGATTGGCCGTTCTCTGGCGGGCGCTTAGGCCGATCAACGGCAAGCTCGTGACGGATCGTGCGGCGGCGGCCGCTGGCGGATAAGCGCGGTCGGTCGCAAGCGGTGTAGGGCTGCGTTTGCGTGGCGGCATGGCCGCAAGACGGATTCTGATCTACCGGTTAGGCAGCCTGGGCGACACCGTGGTCGCGTTGCCCTGCTTTCATCTGATCGCGCGGCGTTTTCCCGACGCCGAGCGTTGGCTATTGAGCAACAGATCCGTCGGTCCCACCACGCCCTCGGCGGCTGACGTGCTGGGCGGTTCGGGGCTGGTCCACGGTTTCATCGAGTATCCACGAGGTTTGCGCGGGCTGAGAGCGCTCGCTGCGCTGTCGCGCCGGATTCGGTCGCTACGCCCCGAGCTTCTGATTTTTTTGGCCGAACCTAGGGGCCTCCGAGCCCTGATGCGGGACGTTGCGTTTTTCCGCGCAAGCGGAGTCGGGCAGATAATACCGCCCCCATGGCGACGCGAGCTCCAGCGCTACCACTACGACGCAGCCAGCCAAAGTTACGAATGCGAGACGGAGCGGCTTGCGCGATGCGTGAGAGAGCTGGGCGACGCTCGCCTGGCGGAACGGGCCAGCTGGGATTTGCGCTTGAGTGCCGAGGAGCAGGCACGCGCGGCGACTTTGGTGCGCGGATGGCCCGGCAGCAAGCAATATATCGCCTGCAGCGTTGGCGCCAGGATTGAAGTCAAGGACTGGGGCGTCGGGAACTGGCAGGCTCTGCTGGCGCGTCTGGGCGAAGACCGGCCCGAGCTCGGCTTGGTGCTGGTCGGGGCGGCGCGGGAGGCGTCGGTAAGCGACATGGCTGCGGCCCGCTGGCGCGGACCGACCATCAATCTGTGCGGCGCGGCGACGCCTCGCGAAACGGCTGCGCTGCTGGCAAGGGCGCGGCTCTTTGTCGGGCACGACTGCGGACCGATGCATCTGGCGGCTGCGATGGGAACTTCGTGCGTGGCGGTGTTCAGCGCGCGCCTGCCGCTTCGCTTGTGGTCTCCTTACGGCGACCATCATCGGGTCGTCTATCATCGTGTGCCGTGCGAAGGATGCGCTCTGGAACGATGCGCGAAATTCCAGAAGAAATGCATTACTTCGATTACCGTCGATGAAGTCTATTTCGCGGCACGTGCGGCGCTCGACGAGTCCCTGGCGGAGCCGGAGTCGACTCGCCGCACCGGCTCCGTGGGCCTTTGATGAAGAGCGGCGTTCGACTGGCCTACCTGGTAACCCATCCGATCCAGTACCAGGCGCCGCTGCTGCGACGAATCGCCGCCGAGCCGGACATCCGGCTCAAGGTCTTCTTCGCAAGCGATGTCTCGCTGCGCGAGTTTGTAGATCGCGGGTTTTCGCGCGCGATTCGCTGGGACGTGCCGCTGCTCAGCGGCTACGAATACGAGTTCCTCCCGGCGCTCGGATCAAAGAATAATCCTTCGTTCTGGCGGCCGATAAACTATGGACTTGCGGCCAGGCTCGAGGCCGGACGATTCGATGCGCTCTGGGTCCACGGCTACATGCGCTGGCAGCATTGGGCGGCCATGGCGGCGGCGAAGCGGCGCGGGATAAAGGTGCTGGTACGGGACGAGGCGACCGCGATCAGCAGCCTGCGCGGTGCGCCGAAGCGCAAGCTCAAAAAGTTGCTATTTGCGTGGCTCAAGAGAGTTGCGGATGGCTTTCTGGCGATCGGAACGCTCAATGGCCGCTACTATCAGCAGAGCGGCATCCCCGACCGACGCATCTCCATGATGCCCTACGCGGTCGACAATGCTTTTTTTCACGCGCGCGCGGCCGAATCCGCCTCCGCGCGCGCCGCGCTCCGCGCTGCGCTCGACCTTGAACCCCGCCGGCCCGTGATCCTCTATGCGGGTAAGATGACCGCGCGCAAGGCTCCGGGCGACCTATTGGATGCCTACGCTCGGTTGGCCTCCAGCTGCCCCGCGGGACGGCGCCCGTATCTCCTTTACGTGGGCGACGGCGAGTTGCGCCGCGCCCTGGAGCAACGGGCGTCTGCCAGGGGTCTGGATACGATCAGGTTCCTCGGCTTCAAGAACCAGACCGAGATGCCGGCCCTCTACGAGCTTAGCGATGTGTGTGTGGTGCCCTCGCTCGTGGAGCCGTGGGGCCTGGTCGTCAACGAGGCGATGAATGCGGGCAAGGCGATCGTCGCCAGCGACCGGGTGGGGTGCGCGCCGGACCTGGTGCATGACGGCGTCAACGGCTTCATCTTCAAGGCCGGCGACCGCGCGGACCTCACGCGCAGGCTTGAGGAGGCGCTTGCCGACCCCCATCGATGCGCTGCGATGGGACAGCGCAGCCTGGAAATCATCGGCCGCTGGAGCTTCGAGGAAGACGTGCAAGGCCTCCGTACTGCTCTGGGTTTGTAGTCACGCGCCGGCGCGCGTGCGCCGCAGCCCGGCCGCGCAGGGTTCGACCTGGAACCACGCAGAGTTCGAGTTGAAAAAACGCTCCGGATCGCGGCCGCCCTCCGTGTCGGCGCCGCTTGCGCTCTGAGATGCGGATTCTCCACGTTATCCCGGCACTGGCGCCACGGTATGGAGGGCCTTCAAAGGTGGCCTTGGAGATGTGCCGCGAACTGGCCAGGCGTGGCGAGCGGGTAGCCATCTACACCACCAACTTCGACGGCTCCGGCAGCCTGAATGTGCCGCTTTTCCGGCCGGTGCCCGATCAGTCGGGCACGGAAATCACCTACTTTCCCGTATTTCCCCACAGCAACTATGCCGTGTCCTTGCCGCTGGCCGCCGCCTTGAGAAGAGACATTCCCGCATACCATCTCGTTCATATTCACTCGCTTTATCGTTTCAGCACGGTCGCCGCAGCGCACTACTCTCAGGCGCACGGCGTTCCGTACATAATGCTGCCGCATGGCACGCTGGATCCGTTCATATTCCGGCGCCACGCACTCAGAAAACGACTGTACGAATCCGTTTTCGACCGCCGTTATCTGGAGCAAGCCGCCGCGGTGCATTTCACCGCTGAGGACGAGCTGGAGTTAGCGAAGACCACGGGGTTCAACTTGAACGGGGCGGTCGTGCCGCTCGGCGTAACCATCGAGAAGGTCGACCGCGAAGAGGCCGGCAAGGAGTTTTACTCGCGATGGCCCGAAACGCGCGGCAAACGAGTCATCCTGTTTCTCGGAAGGGTGACGTTCAAGAAAGGCCTCGACATTCTGGCCCGCGCATTCGGGACAATCCGCCGCCGGCGCGACGACGTGCATCTGTTCATCGCCGGGCCCGATGACGAAGGATACGGTCGGCAGGTGCGAAAATGGCTCAGAGAAGAGGGCGCGCTTGGCTGCACCACCTTCGGTGGAATGCTGCTCGGGCGAGAGAAAACGGCTGCGTTCGCGGCGAGCGACCTATTCGTCCTGCCCTCGTACTCGGAAAACTTCGGCATCGCCGTGGTCGAAGCCATGGCAAACGGCCTGCCGGTCGTTATTTCGAATCGAGTGAACATCTGGCGGGAAATCGCCCGCGCAAGGGCCGGTATCGTGATCAATTGCGATCGGGCCGAGCTCGAACGTGCGTTGCTTGAGCTGCTTGAGCACGCCACACCCCGCCAGGATATGGGCAGGGCCGGCCGGCGGCTTGCGCGCGAAGTCTTCAGCTGGCGCGCCGCCGGAGAGAGGATGATCGAGCTATACCGCGACATTTTGAAGGCTCGTGGCGGCGCGGCGGCCGACGGCGGACGAGGGCTGAGCCTGTAACGAAGCCTGCCCGCTTTTGCGCGGTTTCGACACGCCCGGGTCGGGACCAGACGCACCGCCGTTGCGCGGCCAGCGATGCGCGTGATCATCAACGCCGACGATTTCGGATACTCGGACGAGAGCGTGCGCGCGACAATCGAGTTGTTCGAGCGTGGCGTGCTCTCCAGCGCCACCATCATGCCGCGGATGCCGGCGACGAGAAGTGCGTTGGAGTTTGCCCGGCGGAATCCCGCGTGGAGCTTCGGCGTCCATCTGACCTTCATTACCGACGATTTGGAGCGGCCCCTGATGGATCCGGGTCGGCTGCCGACCTTGATTAGGGCGGATGGTCGCTTTTATTCGACCAGGCAAACTCGCCTGCGGGCACTGCTGGGGCTGTTGTCGCCGGAGGAGATAGCCACAGAGATGCGCGCGCAAATCGGCTCGGTGATCGAGGCCGGCGTTGCGGTCTCCCATGTCGATTCGCATGGCCACACCCACAAGCTGGCCGCGTTCCGCGACGTGTTGCGCGCCGTGCTGCCCGAGTTCGGCATCGGGCGTGTTCGAAACGCGCAGAACGTCTACCTCGCCCGTCCGCTGAGCAGTGCGACTTTTTGGCTGGGACGAAGATTGGCGGCCGATATTCGAACGCATTTTGTGACAACCGATCGCTTTTTCATGCCGACCGCAGGCGCAGCGGGCGTGAGTTGGGCCGACCGGCTGCTCCAGCGCATGCACGGTGCCGACGGCAGCCTCGAGGTCGGGGTTCATCCCGGCCGGGAAGAAGCCTGGCGGCATCAGGAAGCCGGGATGGCGGCGCGTTTCAGCGCGCGCATCGCCGCAGCGGGCCATGAGATGATTTCCTGGAACGACCTGCGGCCAGATGCCCGTCAACGCGCACTGGCGGGCAAGCAGCCGCTCCCGGAATTGCGACGCGCCGACTGAGCTGACAGATGCGTTTGCTCCGCACGATGTGGTCCGAAGCCGGGGCCGGGCCTTGGGGTCTTCGACCCTCCGCGCGCGGTGAAAGAGCGGCCTCGCGGCCGGAAGTGCGTCATCCGGTCGATGAAGGCGCATGTCTGCCGCAACCGCGGCTGTGGGATCTGATTTACCGGCTGAGTCTGCGTCTGTCGCGGCTCGGGCGGCCGAAGTATCGCGGTGGGGCGGATCAGTTCTTCGAAAGCTATCACGGCGAACGTCATGTTGATTGGGCAAAATACGACTTCCGCGTCATGCTGCGCGCGCAGGCGGCGCGCGCGATCGCGGCGCGCACCGTTGCCGCAGGCGCGCGCGTCGTTGACGTCGGCTGCGGCGTGGGCGACCTGCTCGGAGCGCTCCCCGAAAGTTACCGTCGGGTCGGGATCGGGTATGCGGGAAACGACCTTCGTTTAGCGCGGTGCGTGACCGGGCAAGGAGTGGAACTGGTGCGCGGCTCGGCGACGGCGATTCCGTTGGCCTCCGGCGTGGCGCAGCTCGTTTTCTGCCTCGGCGTGCTGGAATACGTGGCAGACGACGACGGCGCGCTGGCCGAGATGCGCCGGATACTCGCGCCGGGCGGCTGGATGGTTCTCGACGTTGCCGGCGGCGCCTATTATCCCGAGTATCGCGCGATTATCGGCCACTTGCGCTCATATACGCGAAGCGGCCTGGACCGTAAGCTGAAGCGCGCGGGTCTCCGCCTCGCGCAGGATCTGGAACGGCATCCGCGCCTGAGCACCGTTCACTTTCTCGGTTACGCCGCACTGCTGGCGCTCCATCGCCTGCTCGACGCCTGCGGCTGGCGTCGGCGAAGTCTGTATGTCAGACCCGGCGTCGGCCAGGCGTATCGCGCGTTTTCGACGATGCTGCTGCGGCTTACGGGTGACAATCTGTGGAGCGCGGCCCCCGACGAGCGTAGCACGTTCGTTCTTGTTCAGCGGGCGGAATAGTATTCGTCACCCGCGATTTTCAAACCAGACGCGAAGCGCGTCAGAAATCGGGTGAGCCGCTCCGGCACGATGCTTGTCACTGGGGGGACGGGCTTTGTCGGCCGCCATCTGGTCGAGGAGTTGGTCCGCCGCGGGGCTCGCGTACGGGTCCTGGGGCGCCGCTGCGTCAACCGCTGGCGCTATCAGTCGGCCATCGAGCTAGTGCGCGGAGATATCGGCGACGCGGGCGTGCTGGAATCGGCGCTGGACGGGGTGGCCGGCGTCTATCATTTGGCCGCCGCCACCGCCGGCGATTGGGACTATTACCGGCGGGTGACGGTGGAGGGCTCGCGCAGGCTGCTCGAAATACTTGCCGCGCGCGGCGGCCGGGCGCTGTTCGTCAGTTCGCTCAGCGTGTACGCCGGAAGCGCGATGACCGACGGCGCGCTCATCGACGAGGACTTTCCGATCGATGACCCTGCGGCGCGGGGGTCTTACGCACGTGCCAAGACCGAGGCCGACCTGATCGCGCAGGGCTATCTGAGCGATCCCAGGATTGTGCTTACGATCGTGCGCCCCGGACTGATCTACGGCCCAGGGATGAAAAACCCGCTGCCCGGCACCGCGTTGAGCGTCACCTCCAGGGTATGGTTGGTGCTCGGGCGCGGAGACAAGCCGCTGCCGCTGATCCACGTGCGGGACGCGGCGCGCATGATGATCGCGATCATGAACGACGGCCGCGCGGCGGGCCGGACCTACAATCTGGTGGCTCCGGAGATGCCGACCCAGAACGATTATTTCAACGCGTATCGCCGGGTTTACGGTCGCCATCCGCCGCTGCTCCGTTTGCCGGCGCGCAGCATGATCTTGCTGCTCGCGCTTTCCGATCGGTTGCTCGAGCGGCCTCTGGGGCGCGATCCGCGGCGGCGCGAGACCCTGCGCCGCGCCCTCAGCCGCGTGCGTTACAGCGGCGCCCGCCTCGCTGCCGAGCTTGGGGTGCGCCCCGAGATAGGTCTGGAGCGCGGCCTGCGTCTGATGGCCGCAAGCGCGACATGACGGCCGGCGCCCGCTCGATGCGCTTCGCCATGATTGGATGCGGACGGGTGGCCCGCGAGCTCCATCTTCCCGCCTGGTCCACGCTGCCGCAGGCGCAGCTCGCGCTCGCTTGCGATCCCTCGCCCGCTGCGCGCGACGGCGTGCTGCGCTGCTACCCGCGGGCGCTGGGCGTGAGCGAGCTTGAGGAAGTTCTGGAGCGAAAAGAGGAGCTGGACTTCGTCGTGCTGGGCACGCCCGGTGATCAGCACGCGCGGGCGGCCGAGCGGCTTTTGGCTGAAGGCCTGAGCGTGTTATGCGAAAAGCCGTTGACTCTGGACGCGCCTTCGGCGCACCGCCTGTTCGATCTGGCCGCCGCCCATGGCGTCACGCTCTGCCCGATTCACAACTACCGTTTCAAAAGCAATTCCCTCAAAGCCCGCTTGTTCCATCGCGCCGGCCTGCTGGGCGATATTGATTTGGTCACGGTCCGTTTTCGCAGCGGTTCGCTGTTCGACGAGCCGGCGCGCTGGATGCGCGACGAGCGCGGCCATCGGGCGCTCCTGTTCGAAATCGGCTATCACTTTGTCGACCTCGCCTTGCTGTTTTTGGGGCCGCTTGCGGAAATTCGGACAGTGGACGCTGACGAGGACAGCATGGGTCTGCGCTATGTCGTCTTCACGACGGTGCATCAAAATGGCGCGCGCGGCCAGTTTGAACTGATGGTCGACGCCAAGTGCCGCAGCACCGATCTGGAAATTTTCGGGGAGAACGGGGCCCTGGCCCTGCAGTTCTTTCCCGACGGCTTGCGTAGCTTGCCGGGCCGTGACTCGCCGCTCCATCGCTGCGTGGGCGAGGCGAGACGGCTTGCCCAGTTTGCAGCCCATACGGCACGTGAAAAGCTCGGCTGGGGCATTGCGCGCCGGGCGATCCCGCATGCGCGGCTGTTCGCCGCCTTTTTGAGCGCGCTGCGCGGCGAGGGGCGAGTGCCGGTCGGCCGGGAAGACGCGATGCTAACCCTCGAGACGCTCGACCAAGTGGCGCGCCGCGCATATCGCCGCCCGGCCGTAAACCGCTCCCCTTCGACGGCGCCCGTCTCCGCGGCGGATTTGACCCATCGCTATTGCGCGGACCGGGTCGCATCCGGGCAATCACGATGACCGGCGACGTCTTTTGAATCCGCCTGCGCACACGGCGTTCCTGATGAGTCGAGAAAACCATGTTGTAGCGCCGCCCAAGCTTCCACTCACGGTGCTCGTTCTCACGTATAACGAGGAGCGAAATCTGCGCGCGGCGCTCGACTCGGTGGCCGACTGGGCGCAGGCCGTGTGGGTAGTCGATTCCATCAGCACCGATCGCACACGCGAGATTGCGCTGGAATCAGGTGCAGGATTCGTCCAGCATCCCTTCGAGACTCACGCGGCTCAAAAGAATTGGGCGCTGGACAATCTTCCTATCAGTACCGAGTGGGTGCTTTTTCTGGACGCCGACGAGCGCGTCAGCGTCGAGTTGCGGGAAGAAATACGCTCCCTGCTCAGCGCAACGCGCGCGCCCTGCAACGGCTACTATATTGCCATGATTAACCACTTCATGGGCGAGCCGCTTTACCATGGCGCCTGGCATCCCGACTGGCGGCTGCTGCTGTTCAGGCGCAACCGCGGACGGTTCGAGGAGCGCGCGGTGCACGAGCACCTGATGGTCGAGCCCCCGCTCGCCCGCCTGAAACACTATCTTATTCATGACGATCGCAAAGGACTCGAACGGTATTTCGATCGCCACAACATTTACTCCACGATGGAAGCCTTCGAGGGCCTTCGTGAACGGAGCGGGCGATCTGCCGACGGCATGCTTTCGGCACGCCCACTGGGCACAGCGCCTGAGCGAAGGCGTTGGCTCAAACGCCTCGCCTACCGCTATGCGATCGGCCGTCCTCTACTGAGATTTGGCTATTCGTATTTCTGGAAGCGGGGCTTCCTCGATGGCCGCGTCGGATTTCGTTATTGCGTGCTTCAAATGTTTTACGACTACCAGGTATCGTTGAAGATGATGGAGCTGCAGCGGGATCCTGCTTCGCCGATGCATGCGCGTTTGAAGGGCCCCGCGTCGAGCGATCCGGCGAAGGTGCTCGCCGACGTGGCCAAGGCCACAGACGCAGGACAGCGCTCAGGCGAGGCGCTCGGCTAAGAGCAAGTCGGTCCCCCTACCGATAGTCATTCACTAAGGCGGGCGATGAGCGAGGGATTCACGTTGTGGTTCACGGGGTTGTCGGGAGCGGGGAAGTCGACGTTGGCGGGGATGGCGGCGGAGGAGCTGCGGGGGCGGGGCTACCGGGTGGAGGTGCT